>ERZ1740067.379-NODE-379-length-35829-cov-6.796333_pt1 | contig 35829 bp, 30 predicted proteins | sample MGYA00581736_ERZ1740067 | MGnify/ENA primary metagenome ERZ1740067 (study PRJEB43018, sample SAMN04849236) | marine metagenome | isolation source: floating plastic debris | place: Pacific Ocean | collected 2008-08-27 | study: EMG produced TPA metagenomics assembly... | reverse complement strand
CCCGTTCGCTCGGCCACGAAGCTCACCAACTCGAACTGCACATTGTCGTCGACCTGCGCCTGCAACGCTGCGTCCGGAATGCTCGCGTCGCGTCGCGCCTGGTCCAGCGGCAGCTGCGTCGCCGCGGCGTCCACGATGATGTCGAACACGCCGAAAGAGGGCACCTGCGAGATCGGGCCGATCTCGTCGGAGCGGACGCGGACGTAGAACGTGCCGTTGCGCTGGCCCTCGAAGACGACGAACGGATTGACCTGCCGGCCGGTCTGGCTGTCGCCAGCGATCTGTGAGCCGTTGCGATCGAAGATGTCGAGCCGCGCATCGAGCGTGATCGGAGGCGTGTCAGCAACGACAACGTTGATGCCGATGAGGCTGTTGAACTGGTTGGCGGCGGGGGTATCGAGACGGAAGACAATGTCGTCGTTTCGGCGATCGGTCGCGCCGGGGATGTTGGCGAAGCCGGTGGTCGCGTCGACCGGGAGGGAGGTGCTCTGCGCATCGATGCGGACGCGGTAGTCGCCGGTGGCGTCGGTGCCTGTTGCCTGGTCGGATGCGACTTGGATGAAGTAGGTTTCGCCCTCGGTGGCGACGAAGCCAAACCAGCCGTCGGTGGACTCCGGGCCGCTGGAGATCGGGCCGACGGTGGAGCCCGAGCCGAGGACATTGAGCGAGCTGTCGTAGACCGTGACGCGTGTGTCGAGCGTGCCGGGCGAGTTGATGGCGTCGGCGATGACCGTGACGAAGTCCTCGGTCTCGGCACCGGCGATGTTGGGCATGACGAAGGCGAACATGTCGTCGTCGCCCGCGACCTCGAGCACGCCGGCGCGCACGGCCTCGCCCTGCCCGTCGGGCGTGAGCATCGTCGCGTTCATGAAGTCGCCGAGGTAGACTTGGTCGCCCGCGAGGACGATGCTAGGCTCGAGCTGCTCGACCATCTGGCCTGCCGCGCCGGTCGCCGGCTCGCGGCCCGCAGCCGAGGCGAGCCGGGCGGCGCGGCGCTTGAGCAGCCCGGCGCGGAGGGAGCGGGTCTGGTCCATTGACTTGCCTTGGCGTCGTGCCATCGCTGCACCTGTCCTTCACATCACTCGCGTGGACGACATCTGCGTGTCGTCCCGCGTCGCGTTCCTCGGCGTTGGCGTCGGGTCCATCGCGGCCCCGTCGCCGATTGTGGAGCGCCCTCGCGGGCGTCCGGCAGCGATATCCGCGGTGCGAACATCGCTCGTCTTCCTCATGCCCAAAGCTCGCCCACGTCGGGCCGCTCGCGGCGACCGCAGCGTATGCCGCAGAGGCGTTGTGCGCGCCCCGCGGAGCTGTTCTTTACAGCCGTTCGCGCGGCAGGGCTCGCGATCTGTGCCGCGGCATGTTCTATCGCGCATGTTGTCGCACGCGTGCGAGGGTACATCGTGGGCGTTCCTGCCGTCTGCGGCCCGAGCGAGAGCGTGGCACGCATGCCGATCACGCCGGGCTGAACATGTGCCTTCACGAGCATCGTCGGCCCGGGCGGGGGTCGGCACCTCGCGGCGCAGACGGTGGGCTTCGATGTTGGCTGGACGTTCTCGCGAACGTGCAAGCCTGCCAAGCGGCGGGAAACCCGGTGGTTGCCCGTTTGCCCGGCCTGCCCAATCTACCCCATTGCCGGGTCGGGACGCAACACCGCTTCCAGGAAAGTCGCGTGCCCGGGTGGTCTTGCGGGTGCGTTTCAGGCCGGCTGGATCGCCCGGCGGACCGCGCCCGCGGCGAGGATGTCCGTCGCGTCGAAGACCGGGAGCGGCGAGTTCTCGCCCGTGACGACAAGCGGCGCCTCGGAGCACCCGAGGATGACCGCATCGCAGCCTCGGCCTGCGAGATGCTCGATGACGCCGACGACCACCCGCTGGCTCTCGAGCCGGAATCGGCCGTAGATCAGCTCGCCGAAGATGATCTCGTCGAGCCGATCCGCCTCTTCGGGCTCGGGCGCAAGCACCTGGACGCCCTTGACGCCCAAGTGCGTCTGGTAGGTCGAGCCGCCGGTGACCATCTTCGTGCCGATCACGCCAACGGTCTGATGGCCCGCCGCGATGACCCGGTCGGCGACGAGGTCGGGCATCGCAAGCCACTCTGCCCCATCGACTTGCGCGAGATATGTCGCGTGCTGCACCGCATTGTCGGGGCAGATGATGATCTCGGCACCGAGGGCCCGGAGCTGCTCGGCGCTGCGCCGAAGGAGCTCGCCGACGCGGTGCCAGTCGTCCGAGCGGACCGCGTCGAGGTAGCCCGCGAGCGGCTCGTTGTGGAGCGACACGGTCGGATGCTCGTGAGGCGAGACAAGCCGGGCCGCCTGCCGAAGCAGTTGGCGGTACGCGAGCGAAGCGCCTTCCGGACTGACTGCCACAATGCCGATATGCCGCGCCACGCGTGTGCCTCCCAAGACGAGCCGTTGCCGATTTCCGCCTCCACCATACCCCTAGAGTCCGTTCCACACGCCCCGACCCTCTGGAGACCACCCGTTGACCACGCCGAAGGACGCCCCCGCCGACCCATTTGCAACGCTCCGCGTGCCGCGCAGCTTCGCGCTGGAACCCGCGATGCTCCAGCGTGCCTACCTTCGCGCATCGGCGAAGAGCCACCCTGATATGGCGGGTGGTATCGCGGAGAGCGGGTCGTCAGCCGACTCAGGCAACTCCGCTGCGATCAACGCAGCCCGCGATCTGCTTGCCGATCCGGAGCGGCGGGCGGGGGTGTTGCTCGCGCTGCTTGGTGGGCCCGGCGCGGGCGAGGACGCCTCGCTGCCCGATGGATTTCTGATGGAGATTCTCGAGGTCCGCGAGGAGGTCGAGTCGGCCCGGGGCGATCCGGCCGCGACCGCCGAGTGGGAATCATGGGCCGACGCCCGGCGGGCCGAGTACATCGAGCGGGTCGCCAGCATGTTTGAGTCGGCCGAGGGGGATGGCAGCGTGCTTTGCGCGATCCGCCAAGAGCTCAATGCCTGGCGCTACATCGAGCGGCTGATCGAACAACTCGACCCCGACTACGACCCGGCCCGCGCCGATTTTTCTTAGGGTCTCCTGCTGGACGCTGCCGACCTCCCCATGCTGCTGATGCTGGCTGCCCTGCTTGTCGGGTCGGGCATCGTGTCGGCGTCGGAGACCGCGCTCTTTCGCCTCGGGCACACCGACCGCCAACGGCTCGCCCGCGAGCACCCGGCAGCGTCGCGCGCCGTCGCAACACTCTTCCGCAGGCCCCGGGCTCTACTGATCTCGGTGCTGCTGCTCAACATGACGATCAATGTCACGTACTTCGTGGTGTCGAGCGTGCTGAGCTATCGCGTTGAGGGAGCGCTTGGGGCCGTGATCGTCGGCGTGGGCTCGTTGTTTGCGATCATTCTCTTTGGCGAGGTGCTCGCGAAGCTGCTCGCGTCGGCCCATCGCGTGCGGTACGTCTCGCTGATTGCGGTGCCCTTGCTCGCGGTGCATCGGGCGATCACGCCCATCCGGCTGGTTGTTGATCATGTCTTTGTTGCGCCGCTGTCGAGGCTTGTTGCGCCCGTCGGCTCGCAGCCGGCGGCGACCGTCACGCCCGATGAGCTCGGCGAATTGCTCGGCGTCGGCGCGAGCAGCGGCGCGATCGATGAGCACGAGCAGGCATTGCTCACCGATGTGCTCGAGCTCGGCTCGCTCCGCGTGCGCGACGTGATGACCCCCGCGATCGACGTGGTCTGCATCACGCCGACACTCGACCGCGAGCACGTGCTCGATGCTGTTCGCTCGACGGGGCACACGCGGTATCCGATCTCGATCTCGGGCCTCGATGGCGAGGTCACGGGCATCCTCAATGCGCGATCGTTCTTGGCTGCTGCTGAGAACGTGCGCACGGCGTCGGTCGCGCCAGGCCGACACATCGAGCCCGCCCACTACGTCCCCGAGACCGCTCGGCTCGATCAATTGCTCGACCACTTCCGCCGAACGTCTTCGCGGACGTCGCTCGCGGTCGATGAGCGCGGCGCGATCACCGGGTGGGTGCAGATCGAGGATGTCGTCGAGGAGCTCGTCACGCTCGCCCAAGAAGACGAATCGCTCGGTTTCGACGAGGTGCAACTCGTCGGCCTCTCGACGTGGCAGGTGCCCGGTCGCCTAACCATCCACGAGTGGCGTGACCTGTTTCCGAGTGCGCTGCCGAGCATGCCGCGCGTGTCGACCATCGCGGGGCTGATCACGTCGACGCTCGGACGAATTCCCGAGCCGGGCGACCATGTCGACGTGGGCAATGTGCGTCTGACGGTCGATTCGATGGCGGGCCGGGTGATCGAGCACGTGCGGGTGACGCTGATCGATCCAAGCGAGTCGGAAGGGGGCGAGCCGTGAGCATCCCCGAGATGACAACGCTCGAGGCGGTTGGGTGGACGGGGCTTGCGGTTGTCGGGCTGTTCGGCTCGGCGTTGTGCTCGGGCATGGAGACGGGCTTTTATGCGCTCAACCGTGTGCGGCTCGCGGTGCGCGCGGGCGATCCGCTCAATCGACGGGCGCGGGCGTTGCGGGCCGAGGTCGATCAGCCCGATCGCGTGCTCGCGACGTTGCTGATTTCGAACAACCTGTTCAACTACTTCGGCGTGCTCGGGCTCACCGCGCTGCTCGCGGCGCGGGGGCTGTCCGAGACGGCGCTCGTGGTGCTCAATGCGTTGCTCGTCACGCCGATCTTGCTCGTGCTGGGCGAGAGCTTGCCCAAGGAAGTCTTCCGGACGACCGCCGACCGGGCCATGCCCGTCGTGCTGCCGGTGCTTCGCGCGTTGCGGTGGCTGTTCACGATCTGCGGCGCACTGCCCTTGGTGCTGTTCTTCGGGCGTGTTGCGTCGCGGTTGACCGGGGGCGACCGCGAGGCAGCGTTCGGCAGGGATCGCCGGTCGCGCATCGCGGCGCTGCTCAAGGAGGGCGCGGGGCAGGGCATGCTCTCGGAGAGCCAGAGCACGCTGCTCGATCGCGCGCTGGACCTGCGCAATGCCGTCGTCGCGGGCGAGATGACGCCCTGGCGGCAGGTCGCGACGCTCCGCGCGGGTGAGACGCGCGCGTCGGCGATGCGCCTCTTTGCCCGGGGCGGGCACGGCCGGATGCCCATCGTCGGTCCCGACGGCACCGTCCGGGGCATCCTCCGCCAGATCGACCTGCATCTCGAGCCCGACAAAGCGCCCGCGGCACTGGCGATCAAGCCCTTGCTGCTCGAGCCCGAAACGCCCGTGGGCGACGCGATCCGTGCGATGTCGGCCGCGGGCGTGCGCGTCGCGGTGATCGCCCGCCGCGGCAAGCCGGTCGGGCTGGTGACGACGGCCGACTTGCTGACGCCGCTGACCGGTAAACTGCCCCTGTAGCCGCCAGGGCGGGCGATGTGTCATCGGACCGTCACCGTCTTGGGTCGGTGTGAAACAATGCACTACCCGAGAGCGATCAGATCATCATGAGCAAATCCACACTTCCGCTGATTCTCGGCATCATCGCGATCGGTGCCTTCGTCCTCATGCAGGTCCGCGGCTCGCAGGCCGCCACGCCCGTGCTTTTCGACGGCAGCGCCACCACGCTCGCCGCCGCACTGAGCGAGGCGGGCGATGCGGGCAGGCCCGTGCTTGCCATCGCGACCGCCGACTGGTGCCCGCCCTGCCAGAGCTACAAGCGTGATGCGCTCGCGAGCGACCGCGTCGCGCAGATCGCCGCGGCCAAGGCGGTGCCGATCATGCTCGACGTGACCGAACGCAACGGCCCGTTCTCGGCCGACGCGGCGTCGCTCGGCGTGTCATCGATCCCCGCGACGTTCCTGCTCGCGCCCGATGGCACCGTGCTCGCCCAGGCGACCGGTCCGGTCGGCGAGAGCGAACTGGTTGCGATGATCGATGACGCGGCACGTGCCGTTTCGGCGAACTGAAAACGAGTTACCGCTCAGACGTCCAGGCTCTTGAAGAACAGGCCCGTCGCGAGTTTGGGGTAGAAGAACGTGGACTTCTGAGGCATGAGCTCGTTGGCCCGGCTGATCGCGCGGACCGCTTCGAGCGGTGTCGGGCGCACGATCACGCCGATCTGCGCGAAGCCAGCGCCGCCGCCCGCACCAGTCTCGGCGCCCGAGCCGATCTCGAGGACTTCTTTCACGGTGTGCGGGAAGGCCCATTTGACGGGCTCGCCGCCGTTGAACGCGGGCTCGGCCACGCCTTTGACGATCAGGTGCTGCACGAGTGTCACGTCGAGTTGCCGCCACTCGATGGGCATCTTTGGGAACTGCGGCTCGAGCGGGTCGGGCGTCTTGAGCGTGAGCACGAAGCGCCGGCCCGATGCGAAGTCGATGAGGCCCAGCACGCCGGGTGAGGTCGGCTCGCCCGCGGCGGTCATCGCGTGCTCGCTCTGCTCGGCGGGCTCTTGGGTCTCGGCGACATTGAAGGTGTCGCCGAGCTTGGCGACAAACCCGTCGAGGTCGTAGCTCGCCATGCCGCCGAGCACGCGGTGCGTCGGGCCGATCGCGAGCCCGGGATCGCTCATGCCAATGAGCACGAACATTGTGCGTCGCGCCGGGTGGTCATCGGGCAGCTCGCGCATCTGGGTGAGGTGGCGGAGGTAGTTCACCGCGGTGGTATAGCGGTGGTGCCCGTCGGCGATGAAGACATCCTCGCCGTCGAGCGCCCGGCGGTACTCGTTGATGATGGTTTCGTCGGTGATGGTCCAGACCTCGTGGAGCACGCCGTCGTCGGTGCGGGCGGTCTGGTCGGGGTCTCGGCCTTCCATGGACGAGCGGACGATGTTGGTCGCCTCGCCCTTCTCGTCGGCGTGCAATCCAAAGATCGGGCTGAGCTGGGCGCGGGTTTCCTTCATGAGGGCGAAGCGGTCTTCCTTGGGGCCGCTGAAGGTCTCTTCGTGCGGCAGCACGCCGCCGCCCTCGCGCGGGCCGAAGGGCTGGGTCTCGAGCGTGGCGACCATGCCGCAGCGCTGGTGCGTGATGCCCTCGAAGTCGAAGGTCTGGCGATAGGCGAACATCGCGGGCTGGGCCGAGACGCCCAGGACACCGTTCTGGAGGTGGTCGTCGAGCGTCTTGGCCGCCCGCTCGTAGGTCTCGGGCGGGCCGAGCTCTTTGGCGGGCACGTGGGGCAGATCGATCGCAACGATGTTGTCAGCGTCGCGGTCGAGCAGGGCCGACTTGGAGGCCGAATCGAGCACGTCGTAGGGCGGGGCGACCTTCGTGGAGACATCGCCGGTGCCGCCGTTGTATTGGATCGCGTGGAAAGGGTCGACCTTGGGCATCGGAGAGCTCCTTGAAGCCGCGAGAGCGTGACAGGGCGGGGTATCCGCAACGGGCCGAAGTATATGAACGCCAGCGCGGCTCGCTCGGCCGGCCAAGCACGCCTGATCGACGTCGGACGATGCGGCCAACGCGATCAAGACCTACGCTGACTCCATGCCCAACGACGCCCGGCCTCGCGCTCTGGTCATCCGCACCGCTGGCATCAACTGCGATGCCGAGCTCTGCCGAGCGTTCGAGCTCGCGGGTGCGGTGCCCGACCTTGTGCACATCGACACGCTGCTCGCCGACGCGGGCCCGATCCATGCCGCGGATTTGATCGCGTTCCCCGGCGGTTTTTCTTATGGCGACGACATCGCCTCGGGCCGAATCCTCGCGATGCGCACCCGCGAGCATCTGTTGGGACCGCTGCGGGATGCCGTCGCACGCGGCACGCCGATCGTCGGCATCTGCAACGGCTTCCAGGTGCTCGTCCAACTCGGCTTGGTCCCGGGCGACGGGGCACAGTCGGTCGCGCTCGCGGAGAACAGCAACGCACGTTTCCTCGACGACTGGGTCGGCGTCGATCTCGATAACGCGTCGCCTTGCGTCTGGACACGCGGCATCGCCGAGCACTACGACGCCGACGAGCACGCCCACGCGATGCAGCTTCCCTTCGCCCACGGCGAGGGTCGATTCGTCGCAGCGTCGGACGCTGCGGCGGCGGCGCTCGGCGGCGCGGGTCGCGTGCCGATGCGCTACGGCACCGACGTCAACGGCTCGATGGACCGCATCGCGGGCCTCACCGACGAGTCGGGCCTGGTCTTCGGCCTCATGCCCCACCCCGAACGGTTCCTCGAGTGGAACCGCCATCCGTACTGGACGCGCCTGCCCGCGTCGCTCCGCGCGAAGCCCACGCCGGGCTTGCTGATGTTCCAGAGCGCGGTGCGCGCGGTGCAACCCTCCGCCGCGGTCTAGGCGGGGCATGGCCAACGTGCCGCGCCAACGTGCCGCACGGTCTGCGAAGTTCGGACGCCTAGGTGCGCGATTCGTTTCGCGAATGCCGCACGCCGTCGGTACACTCGCGATTGAAGCATGTCGCCCATCGATACACGCGAACTCGCGGGCATGACGCTCGGCAACCAGACGGTCGAAGCGCGATCGTGCCCGCACTGCGACTACGACCTCAAAGGCCTCAAAATCGGCGGCAACTGCCCCGAGTGCGGCTCGCCGATCCGCGTCGAGGCGGGCTCGACCTATGCCGACAATCTTGCATATGCCCCGCGTCGCTACCTGCGGCGCCTGACCGCGGCGATGGCATGCTCGGCGCTCTTCGGTGTGCTCACAGCGCTCGCGTTCATAAGCGCACTCTTCTCGCCCTCGGCCGGCCCGATCGATGGCGTCATCGCTGCGTTGCTCGCGATGGCCCTCGCCGGATCGGTCTGGATGGTTGTCCAGCCTCGCCCCGCGGAGTCGCGCGATGGCGACGCGGTGCTCGACGGCCCGCTCTGCCGAAACGCCGCGTGGGGCCTCACGCTCGCGCTCTGTCCCGCGGGCGTCTTCTTGGCGTTGATGCTTGGCAACGCGGCGTGGAACGAGCTCGCGCTCGTCACTGCATTCGTGCTCGCCGGGCTCGTGGGGCTCGCCGGCGTGCTTGCGCTGGGTATCTATCTGCTCATGCTTGCGAACTGGGCGAACGAGGACGGCGCGCAAGCCGCGGCGGTCGGTGGCGCGTGGGCGATCGGGATTGGCGGCCTGTTTGGCTCCATCTCGCTCGGCCTCTCGGCGATACCGCAGACCGGCATCGCGCTGGTCGACCTGCTCACGAGCACGTTCGGCTTCCTCTGGATTCTGCTCGGCGCGCTCGCGATGCTCGGCGTGATCCTCGTTGTGTATGCCAACGCGGCGATGGCGATCTCGCTCGGCTGGGCGTGGCAGAACAACACGGCTGCGGCCGAGCGGGACATACGCGTCGCCGAGCGTCGCGCGAGCGAAGCGAGCCGAGACTACGACCGGCTCGACGCGATGCTCGCGCCGCACGGCTCGGTGCCCACGCCCGAGCCCGAGGCCGCCCCGATTCCCCTCGTGGTCGACGAGCCGACGGGCCGCGCCACCCCGAGCCGAATCGCCCACACGAGGCAGGGCATCAGCGCTCCACGCCGGCCGAGGCCCGATCCCGAGACGCCCGAGCCTCGGGTGCGGGATATCGACGATCTGGGCATCTAAGCCGCTCCTCGGCCGGGCATCCGCGAGCCATTGCCCGCCGAAGTACCGACTCCAGTACCGATCCTGTATCGATCCCGCCGCCGGCCCCACCAAGCCCGACCGCCGCATCGCGTAGAGTGACGCCGCATGACTACCGCCCCGACATCGCCCCAGAGTTCGTCAATGCCAGCAGCGGTCGCTGACGAGCCCGCGAAGCGCGACATCGGCGGGTGGGCCGAGGGCATGATGGATCGCCACGGCGAGCCCGTTGCCGAGCTTCGAGGCGTCGAGAAGATCTACTACAAGCCCGACGGCAGCGTCATGGTCAAGGCCCTCCGCGGCGTCGACGTCGAGATCCTCCGCGGCCAATACGTCGCGATCATGGGCCCCTCCGGCTCGGGCAAATCGACCATGATGAACGTGCTCGGCTGCCTCGATCAGCCGACGTCGGGCGAGTACCTGCTCGATGGCAAGGGCGTCAGCGAAATGTCGGATGCCGACCTGAGCCACTTCCGAGGCCGAACGATCGGCTTCGTGTTCCAGTCTTTCAACCTCATCCCGTCGCTGACGATCGAGGAGAACGTCGCGGTGCCGCTCTTCTATCAGAAGATCAACCGCAAGCAGCGCCGCCTCCGCGCCGAGGCGGCCCTCGCGCTGGTCGGCTTGCAAGACCGCCTCGGACACCGGCCGAAAGAGCTCTCCGGCGGCCAGCAGCAGCGCGTCGCGATCGCGCGGGCGCTTGTGAATGCGCCCGTCGTGCTCATGGCCGACGAGCCCACGGGCAACCTCGACTCCAAGACGGGCGAGCAGGTGCTCCGCGTCTTCGAGGACCTGCACGCGTGCGGCCTGACGATCGTCATGGTCACGCACGACGACTCCATCGCCGAACGCTGCGAGCGTGTCATCCGCATGAGCGACGGCCTTGTCGCCACGGACCAGGTCCTGCGCGATCGCCCAAAGACGCTCGGCGTCGAGCCCGTGCTTGCCGCCCGCTTTGGTGATGACGACGTCGACTGACTGGTCGGTTCATCGAATTACGCGACGGCTGCGCGAACGTCGACGTTTGCAAGTGCTCCGACCGCGATTGCCGTGAGATCGTCGATCTGCTGCAAGCTGCCCGGCTGGTCGTCGAGCGCTGCCTCGAGCGCAGCCATTTCTGCGACAACGCCCGGGCCGCCTTCGACGGTCGCGTTGCCGAAGCGGGCGAACTCGCGGATGTAGCCCTCGGTGGGGAGCTTGCGCGCCTTCTCGTCGGCGCCCGGATCGGGGAACGCGGTCTCGAAGCCGTCGGAGTACATCAGCAGCGTCTGCCCGGGGTCGAGTGTGAAGGTCGCTTGGTCGAACTCGGCTTCGTCAAAGACGCCCAGCAGCGGCCCCTCGGTCTCGACCGTGCCCGTTGCCGAGCCCGAAAGCCGCAGCGGTGGGGGGTGTCCTGCGCCAGCAAGGCGGACTTGGCGGGTGCGGACGTCGATGACGCCGTAGACCGCGGTCGCAAAGCGCTGGCCGTTCTTGCTCCACCGGACGAGCTCGCGGTTGAGCACCGACATCGCCTCGGCGGGCTCGATGATGGTGCCGTGCCGATCGGTGCGCACGAGCGCGCGTGCGATGATCATCGTGAGCAGCGCCGCGGGCACGCCGTGCCCAACCGCGTCGGCGAGCAGGAAGCCCACGTGGGCGTCGTCGATCCACGAGATGTCGTAGATGTCGCCCGACACGTATGTCGCGGGGCGATAAAGCGCACCGAACTGGATGCCGTTGGTCTCGGCGGGGAGTTGCTTGGGGAGTAACTCGCGCTGCACGCTCGAGGCGAGGTGGAGCTCCTCGTGGATCTTGTTCATCTCGCCGGAGATGCCGCCGGTGCTCGCCTGGGCGATGCGGGCGTCGGACGCGAGGCGTTCGAGCGTGGGCTGTCGGCACGAGAGCGCGTAGGCGGACGCCGCGATGGCCGAAGCGCCCGCAGCGATATCGATCATGCAGCACCCGTCGCCCGAGACTTGCGCGCGTAGCGCGTTCGCGTCGTTGCTAACCACGACCACGGGCCGACGCTCGGCAGCGAGCGCATCGAGCACGACGCGGAGTGCCGCCGACGGCATGTCGTCGTCGGCGATGAGCACGTGCACCGCGCGTGCGTGCTCGTTGGCCAGTGTGATCTCGGCAAAGTCGGCGTGCGTGACCTGGGGAAGCGAGCCCTGGTCGGGCCACGCGGCAAGGATGTCGCTGGCGATGTGGGTCGCGTGGGTGCCTCGCGGATCGGAGGCGACGAGCATGAGATCACGAGCCGGCATCGAGCCCCTCCACCGTGCGAGCGTTCTCGGACCACTACGGATCGGCCGAGCATGTCACACGGAGGAGTGATCGGCTCAGCGGGCCCGCCGCTTCAACCCCTCAAGATCGAACTCGGGTTTATCGCCGGCCTTGACCTCGATTTCGTCGAGCGTGCCGCCTGCGAGCTCGATCACGAACTGCGACGGAAACCGCGACGAATAGCGTTGCAGCCGCTGCTCGTAGGCGAAGTCGCTCTCGCCCTCGTTGCGCGGCTGGACGACCATCTGGTGGCTCTCGACGACCCGGCCGGCCGCGTCGAGGTAGATGATGTCGATGTCGACCAGGCAGTCACGCATGACAAACTGCCGGACCGCTGAGTTCGTGAAGACGAAGAGCATGCCGCCGTCGGGCGCGATGAAATCGCGGTCGGAGAGCCCCTGCACGCGGCTGGGCTCATCGAGCGCGAGCTCGAGGTAGAACGTCCGGCCGTCAATCACGACCTGCGCGCCATCACCCTCGGTCGTCTCGTCGCAGCCGGCGAGCGACAACGTCAAGACCGCAAGCAGCGCGGCGAGCGGGCGGGCGACCCGGTGTGTGATCAGGTGCCGTGTGTCAGCCATTGCTCATCCTCGGGTGTGAACGTGATCGGGTGCTTGGGGATCGTATCGAGCTTGAGCCCATCGGCGAAATCCGCCGCCGACATGGTTACGGGCTCGGCGGTGATGCCGCACCAGTGCGCGCACAGGCCGATGACGCGCTCGGCCGAGACGCCGACTTGTTCGTACGTCGTCAGCCGGGTGTCGCCGTGGCGTTTGGCGAGTCGCCTGCCGTCGGGCCCGAGCACGAGGGGCAGGTGGCATTGTGTCGGGACGGTCGTTGCGCCGAGTTCGCGGGCGAGGAGCATCTGGCGGGCGGCCGAGTCCAGCAGGTCATCGCCGCGGACGATCTGCGTGATGCGCTGCCGGATGTCGTCGACGACCACCGCGAGTTGGTACGACGGCGCGTTGCGCTTGGTCCACACAACGAAGTCGCCGACGGACTCGGCTGGCGTGTGCTGTTGCGCGCCTGCGAATATGTCGTGGAAGGTGATCGAGTCGTCGGGTGTGGCGAAGCGCCAGTTTCGGCCGTCGTCGTCGAACGAGCTCGGCCAAGGTGTTGGCGGGCGCATGTCGGCGGTCACGCGAGACTCGTGCGTGCCCTCTTGTGGTGCGGATGCTGCCGCTTCGATTTGGGAGCGTGTCAATTCGCACGGGTAGACCATGCCGGACGACGCGAGGCGTGTCATCGCGTCGCGGTAGGGCTCCAGATCGTCGGCCTGGCGGACAGGGCCAGTGTCCCAATCGAGCCCGAGCCAGGTGAGCGTGCGGATGGTCTGCTGCTCGACGCCAGGCTTCACGCGGGGCGTATCGAGGTCTTCGATGCGGAGCAGAATCTCCCAACCCTGCTGGCGTGCGAGCGTCCAATTGACCAGAAACGTGCGCGCATTCCCGAGATGAAGGGCCCCCGTTGGCGATGGCGCAAGACGGGTTCGCTCGGTCTGGGCGGGCTGGGCACGGTCACGGGATGGCACGGATACACTCGCCACTGATCGACATACTTACTCGTCCGGGGCACGCCGGCAACGCACGCAACTGGAGCGTCCCATGAGCGACAAGACGACCGACAACACGCCCACGAAATTGACCGAGGCCGAATTCGCCGCGTCGCTCGAGGGGCTCGACACCTGGTCCGAGGTTGGCGGCACGATCCAGCGAACCTACGAGTTTCCTGATTTCATCGCCGCGATGGCGTTTGTGAACAAGGTCGCGGACGCTGCCGAGCAGCAGCAGCACCACCCAGACATTCTGGTGCGATACAGCAAGGTCACGCTCACACTCTCCACGCACGACGCGGGCGGCATCACGAGCAAGGACTTCGACCTGGCCCGCTTCTGCGACTCGATCGCGTAAGCGACGACGACCTGCTAACCGAGCTCGACCGACCAGTAGGCGCTGTCGAGGAAGTTTTTCCACGACGCGTATTTCTCCGTGCCCATGCGCATCGTGATGAGCGGGTTTCGGCGCGGGCGGATGGGTTCGCGGATCAGCGCGATGCCGGCTTGCTGCGGCGTTCGGCCGCCCTTCTTGGCGTTGCAACGCACGCAGGCGCAGACGAGGTTTTGCCACGTGTCGCCGCCGCCCTGCGAGCGGGGGTGGACGTGGTCGATCGAGAGCTCGCTGGTGGGGAACTGCTGGCCGCAGTACTGGCACTGGTTGCGGTCGCGCGCGAAGAGGTTTCGGCGGTTGAGACGCACCTGCTGGTTGGGCAACTTGTCGTAGCCGAGCAGGCGGATGATGCGGGGCACCGCGATCTCCATGCGGACGGTGCGGACCCAGTCGTGCTGCTCGTGCTCGAACTCGGCCTTGAGCTGGGCGATTTCTGTCCAGGACTCAAAGTCGTAGTTCGCGTAGTGCCCGGCATCGATGTCGATGACCTCGGCGATATTGCGCACGAGCATCCCGAACGCGCGTTTCGCGGAGATCACCCGCACCGCGACGTACGCCTTGTTGAGCACGAGCACCTTCGCATTGAGACCCTCGTTGTCGGGCAGGTTCATGCGAGCTGCGACCAGTGATTCGGCTCTTGATTGGGCGGCAATGGCCCCCGCGCCGGCGGTGCCAGCGGAGGCGCGCCTCGAGGCGCGGTTCGATGATGGGTGGGGGGGCGGATCCATTACACGTGCAGCCACGCGGGGGCGTGGGCAGGGTACCAGTTTGAACTAAGATACCCAAGGCGGGGAACAGCTTCAATCGGTCTTCCCCGCGCATTGGATGCCGTTGCACAAAGTCGACACGCGCCGAGCGTGGGTCTTCATGCGTTCTTATCGGTCAGCGTGTCGCGCTGCGATGTGCGTGGTCAGTGGCGGAAGTGGCGTGTGCCGGTGAGCAGGCACGTCACGCCGTGCTCGTTGCAAAGGTCGAAGGTTTCGTCATCGCGGCGCGAGCCGCCGGGGTGGATGAGTGTCGTTGCGCCCGACTCAATCAGTAGCTTGGGCCCGTCGGCGAACGGGAAGAACGCGTCCGACGCGGCGACCGCGCCTGCTGCGCGCGGGCCCGCTTTGGCAATCGCGCCCCGGCATGACGCGACGCGGTCCATTTGTCCCGCGCCGGCGCCGAGCAGTCGGATGCCGCCGTTGTCCGGGCCGACGAGGCAGACGGCGTTGGACGAGAGGTGCTTGCACACGGCGATCGCGACGGTGGCGATGCCGAGCGTTTCGGGTGTGGGCGCAGGGCCGGCCGCGTGGGTCCAGTCCTGGCTCGGTGTGAGGCGCATGTCGCGGTCTTGCACGAGCATGCCGCCGGGCACGGAGCGGTGCTCGACCTTTCGGCCCGTCGACGGTTTGCGGTCGCCGATGGCGAGCAGGCGGACGTTCTTCCACCGGCTCTTGAGCGTGGTGCGTGCGTCGTCGTCGAAGTGGGGGGCGACGACGACTTCGAGGAACGCGTTGTCGCCGCAGATCTCTGCGGCCGCGTCGGCGTCGATCGTGGTGTTCACCGCGAGGATGCCGCCGTAGGCCGCGAGTGGATCGCCCGCGAGGGCGAGGCGCACGGCGCTGGCGATGTCGTCGCCCACAGCTGCGCCGCACGGGTTGGTGTGCTTCACGACCGCGGCTCCGGCGCGGTTGTCCACGCGGCGGAGGGTCTTGACGATTTCGAGGGCGGCCGCTGCGTCGGCGATGTTGTTGTAGCTCAGCGGCTTGCCGTGGAGCTGCTCGGCCGCAGGGATCGTCGGCCCGGTGCTCGAGGGGTCGCGGTACAGGGCGGCGTGCTGGTGCGGGTTCTCGCCGTAGCGCAGGTCCGCGGCTTTGACGTAGCCCAGGCGGAAGACGTCGGGGAACGCCTCGCCGGTGCGCCGGCCCATGAATGAAGCAATCGCCGCGTCGTACTCGCTTGTGCGCCCGAAGGCGGCCGATGCGAGGCGCGAGCGGAGCAGGTGGGGGGTGCGCCCATCGGGCTCGCCGAGCTCGCGGGCGACATCTTCGTACTGGGCGGGCGAGGTGACGACCGCGACGTGGGCGTGGTTCTTGGCCGCCGAGCGGATCATCGCGGGGCCGCCGATGTCGATCTGCTCGATCGCGTCGGCGTGGCCGACGTCGGGGTTGGCGACGGTGTCCTCGAAGGGGTAGAGGTTGATGCAGACCAGGTCGATCGGGCGGATGCCGTGGGCCTCGATCGCGGCGGTGTGCTCCGGCAGGTCCCGACGGGCGAGCAGCCCGCCGTGGACGGCGGGGTGGAGTGTCTTCACGCGGCCATCCAGCATCTCTGGGAAGCCGGTGATTTCGTCGATCGCGGTGACCGGGAGATCGGCCTCGGCGAGCGCCTTGGCGGTGCCGCCGGTCGAGATCAGCTCGACGCCCATGCGGTGCAGCGTGCGTGCGAAGGGGACGAGGTCGGTTTTGTCGGACACCGAGAGCAGTGCGCGGCGGACAGCAACAAGCTCAGCCATGGGGCATCACTCCGAGATGCGGTGGATTGGCGTGCTCGGCGAGCACCATCAGTTCCGAGCGATGAACTTGGCGAGCACGCCGTTGCGGGCGACCGCGAACATGGTGCCGTCGACGAAGCCGTGTGCGACAAGATCGAGCGTGCCGGGCAGCTCGACCGAAGCGATCAGCGTGCCATCGCTCGTGCGCACGGTGTGGGCGATCTCGTTCTCAGCGTCCCAGACGACAAGCGCGTCGCCACGCTCGGCGACGACGTGGCCGCGGATGTTTGGCGTGCGCCATTGCACATCGCCCGACTGGGCGCCCATTGCGACGAGCCCCTCGTCGGGCACCGCGACATACACGGTGCCCGCGTGGTAGATCGGGCGGTAGCGCAGCGGGTAGCCCGTGCGATAGCGCCACACGGTCTGGCCGGCGGGCGTGATCGCGTACACGGACTGGTCGAGCGAGGCGGCGAAGAGCAGGTTGTCCGAGGCGGCGGGCGGTGTGACGAGGCCGTCGAAGATGCGGGTCTTGCCGATAAGCGAGCCTGTGGGGCCGTCGACGAAGAAGACGTCGCCCGACTGCGTCACCGCGCCGACGGCCGAGCCGATGCGGACGGGTGTGACGTTGATCGAGCCGTCGGCCGCGTTGGCCCACGCCTCGACGCCGAAGGTCGTCAGGTGGCCCATGAGCTCGCCGGCCGCGGTGCCGTAGACGAGCAGGTCGCCAAACTCGATCGGCTTGGTGTTGATCACGATCGAGTACGACTGGCGGTCGACGAGCGTGCCGGTATCGATGCTGAGCACGTGCAGCTCGGACTCTGACGAGGCGAGGACGCGATCGTCCGAGCGGATCGGGGCGACGAAGCGTGTGAGCCGCGTCGCGAGCTCGTTGGACCAGCGGAGCCTGCCCGTGTCGGTCTCGAGCACCGAGAGGATCGAGCCGCCCTCTTGGACGAGGATGACGTCGTCGTAGGGTCGGAGGTGCTGGATGGTTTCGCTGGTGGTGACGGGCGGGAAGCCCCGCCAGTCAAGGCGATAGCCGAGCGTGCGCCAGCCGTCGTGGTCGACGATCGCTTCCGCGGCCCGCGCTTCGAGCTGGGCCTCGGCGTTGTTCGATGCATTGCGAGAGGTCGGCTTGGGGCCGAACGTCTCGGTGGAGCTGCAACCGGGCATGACAGAGCCGGCCAGCGCGATGCCGGCCGCGAGCGCGGCGATTGAAAGGGCGCGATGGGTGATCGCGCGGGTGGGCATCGGCATAACCTGTTCTCTCCTCGTCGTTTGCGAGCGAGGTTGGGGCCGCCGGGCCCTCGAAGACCCGCGCGGGACGGTGAGTATCAACCCCCCGCCGCGCACGGTCAAGCTGGGCGGGTCTCCCGGGGCATTTGCTGCACCATGAGCTGCACCAAGACGGCAGCGCGAGCGGAAGGAATCTGGCATGTTCACCGGGCTTGTGCAGGCGATGGGGACGATCGAGCGGCTGGAAGCGAGCGAGGCGGGGTGCCGACTCGTGATCGACGCGTCCGGCTGGGATCATCGGCCGTCGGCGGGCGATTCGGTGGCGATCTCGGGCTGCTGCCTCACCGCGGTCGGGGACGCGACCGACGACGGCCGACTGACCTTCGACGCGATCCCCGAGACGCTTTCCAAAACCACGCTGGGCAGCTGGGCTGTGGGCCGCCGCGTGAACCTCGAGCACCGCGTCACCGCGATGACGCTCCTGGGCGGGCACGTCGTCCAGGGGCACGTCGACGGCGTCGGCCGGGTGGCGCACGTCGTGACCGAGGGCGAGTGGCGTGGGCGGATCGAGCTGCCGGCCGAGCTGATGCGGTACGCGACGCCCAAGGGCTCGGTGTGCATCGATGGTGTGTCGCTGACGATCGCCGACCAACACGTGCAAGAGCGCTGGCTGGAGATCGCTCTGATCCCCGAGACGCTCGAGCGCACAACCTTGAGTGGGCTCGTTGCGGGCGATGGTGTGAACCTTGAGATGGACGTGCTCTCGAAGACGGTGGTGCACCACCTCGACAACTACTTGAAGCACAACCGGCTCGATTCGAAGGGGATGTTCGACGGCCGATAGACTGCTTGCGTGCGCATCCTCGGCATCGATCCCGGCTCTCGGATTACCGGCTATGGCTGCATCGATGCCGACGCCGACTCCGGCTCGATGACGATCGTCGAGGCGGGTGTGCTCCGGCTTGGCGGGTCGGGCGCGACCGTGCCGCTGGGCCGGCGACTCGTCGAGCTCGACACGGACTACGGCGAGCTGCTCGAGCGTCTCGCGCCCGAGCGGGTCGCGATGGAAGGGCTCTTCGCGCACTACAAGCACCCGGCGACGGCGATCGTCATGGGCCATGCGCGGGGCGTGCTCGTGCTTGGGGCGGCACGGCTGAGGATCCAACTCGTCGAGTTCAAGCCGGCCCAGATCAAAGTCGCGGTGACGGGCTCGGGCAGGGCGAGCAAGGACCAGATGCAGAGTGCGGTGCAGTCGATCTTCGGGCTCGCCGAGCCGCCCACGCCGGCGGACGTGGCCGATGCGCTCGGGGCGGCGGTGTGTGCTGCGCGGCGGCTGGCAACCGAGGCGATCGGGTGACCGGCGTACTATTCCTCCCGCATGGCAATCTCAGGTAACGACAACTCGATCGCCGCCCAGGTGCTCATCGTCGAGGATGAGCCCGACCACGCCGACGTGATGGCCGACGCGCTCCGCAAGCCGGGGCACGTGTGCACGATCGTCGACTCGGTCGAGAACGCCGTCGACGAGCTTCGGCACGGCGCGTTCGACGTGGTCGTGACGGACCTGCGGATGCCCGCAAGCGCCGGAACCGCGTTCGAGGATCGCTCGGTCGCGGGCGACGGCGGGAACGCCGGGCTCATCGTGCTCGCGGCGGCGCGGACGCTTCAGCCGCAGGTTGAGACGGTGATGGTCACGGCCCACGGCGACGTGCCGACCGCCCGGTCGGCGTTCAAGGAGGGCGCGTACGACTTCATCGAGAAGCCGCTGGACCTGGAAGTCTTCCGCAACCTGGTCAACCGGGCTGCGGAGACGGTGCTCTTGCGCACGCGCAACGCCGAGCTCGAAGAGAAGCTCGAATTGTCTGGGTTCGAGGGCGTTGTTGTCGCGAGCTAGTCGATGTGACGGATCGTCGGGCAGGTGCGCACAGTCGCGCGCAGCACGATTCCGGTGCTCGTCACCGGCGAGAGTGGCACGGGCAAGGAGCTCATCGCGCTGGCGGTGCATCGCAACTCGCGAAGGTCGGCGGGGCGGTACGTCACGTTCAACTGTGCCGGACAGAGTGAGAGCTTGCTCGAGGACCAGCTCTTCGGGCACGTCAAGGGCGCGTTTACGGGTGCCGACAAGGACCGCGAGGGCGTCTTTGAGTATGCCGCGGGCGGCAAGGGCGGGGGCGGGGGCACGCTGTTTCTCGATGAGATCGGCGACATGCCGTTGGCGATGCAGGCGAAGCTGCTGCGTGTGCTCGAGACGGGCGAGGTCGTTCGGCTCGGCAGTAATGAGCCGCGGAAGGCCGACGTGCGGTTCGTCAGCGCGACGAATCGTGACCTGCAGGCGATGGTTGCCGAGGGCACGTTTCGCGAGGACTTGTACTTCCGGATCAATGGTGCGCACGTGCACCTGCCGCCGCTGCGCGAGCGGCGCGAGGACATTCCGCCGATCGTGCAGCACGCGGTGGGTCGATTCGCGGCCGAGATGTCGGGCGAGGGCGAGGCACCGCCCCAGGTGAGCGTCACCGACGCGGCGCTCATGCGGCTGACCTCGTACGACTGGCCGGGGAACGTGCGGCAGCTTCTCAATGTTGTGCAGAATGCGGTTGTGACGGCGCTCGGTGAGGCGGCGGGTGAGGGTGAGACGGACTCGGCAACAGTCGACGTCCGGCACATCCCCGAGGACGTGCGCGAGGCCGAGGTCGCGGCCGAGGCGGGCGGCACGGGCTCGCTCGCGGGCACGAGCCTTGAGCAGATCGAGAAACGCGCGATTCGCGAAACACTGAAACTCACGGGCGGCAACCGGGAACAAGCATCGGCGCTGCTTGGCATCGGCGAGCGCACGCTCTATCGCAAGCTCAAGGAATATGGACTTCGCTGACGCAGCGCTGCGTTGGCTGAAGCGAGGCGTCGTCGTGATGCCGGTTTCACTTTGGGGGAGGACTCTGCTATGGCACGGGAAGAACGCACGATCGCCAGCGCCACGTTTGACGCTCGGGTCATCCAATACATCGTTCTGAATGCGGCGATGATTTGCATCGCAACCGTCATTGGCATCCCGGCGTTGATCGTTGTCGTGCCGCTGACGATGGTGCTCGCGAAGATCTACTTCTCGCGGCTGCGTTGCGAGCTGACGGACCGAAACCTACAGATCGATAAAGGCGTTCTGGTGCGTACCGAGAGCACGATTCCGCTGGACAAAATCACCGATATGCAGATGGTCCAGGGGCCGCTGATGCGGCTGGCGGGCATCCACGGCCTCAAGGTCGAGACGGCCGGGCAGAGCGCGGGCGCGAGCGGCGCCACGGGCACGATCCTCGGCGTCGTCGATGCGCGCGACTTCCGCGACCGGGTGCTCGCCGAGCGCGACCGCGTGACGGAGAACACCGCGGGCACACCAGCACCGTCCGCGACGGCTCTCGCGGGCGGTGAGGATACGGCCGAGGTGCTCCGTGATATCCGCGACACGCTGGGGCGCATCGAGCTCGGCCTGGCGGACAGGTCTTGACGCGCGGTCGACTGCCGCGGTGAGATGATCCGAATGGCCCTCGAAACCTAGAACGTGCGGCGGATCTCGATGGCGAGCAGGCCGAGGTCATCGGACGGGTCGTTCGGCGTGCCGTTGTCGTCGATGCCGAACTCGTCGCCATCGTCGAGGTCGCTCCAGAGGATCTGGTCGTCGAGGCCCGTGCCGACCCAGCCGAAGAGCTGGGGCGTGCCGACATAGTTCTCGGCGACCATGAACATCGGGACGAGTTCGGTGAACCCGCTGGGATACGCCTCGCTGAGGTCGTAGTTGATCCAGATGTCGCTGGTCGGCTTCCAGCGGAGGTTGTACCCGGTCTCGATGTCGTCGTCGACGTAGTAGTGGTTGATGGAGTTGTCGCGGGCGTCGAAGTAGGACGAGATCGAACCCGCGGCGGCCTGCGGCGCGCCGGCGTCCTGCCCGATGCTCGCGTACCGCCAATCGCGGTTGGTCACGTGCCACCAGTAGGAGGCGAGCCGCCCGGTCGTGTCGAGCCCGGTGATGGTGATCGTGCCGTAGTCGGCGCTGACGGTCTTGATGTCGCCGGTGAGGTCGCGCGTGTCGTTGCCGGCTTCTTCCTGGATGTCGGTGACAAAGTAGCGCAGGCCCTCGGGTGCCCAGACGGTCGTGGTCTTGCCATCAACCGTGAAGGTGAGGATCTTGGTGCCCCAGCTAGTCTCGTGGGTGTGCGAGCCGGCGTCGGGCGTGGGGATCGCCTCGCTGTTGGAGCGCAGGTCGTCGCCGATGTTCTCGTAGGAGACCTCGCCGGAGAAAGAGGTGTCGGTCTCGATGGGGCTCCAGGTGTAGCTGATCGGGTCGCCGGCGGTGTCAAAGCCGGTGAAGCTCGCACGCTCGCCGAGCCATGACTGCGTGAAGCCGTGGGCGTTGAAGTTCGTGCCGCCGGTATCGTCGGTGGCGTTGATCATCTGGATCGGGTCGAAGCCAAGGCCGAACTGGCACATGACGAATCCGCCCGCGGTCTGCCCGGCGACCCAATAGCCGCTGCCGTCGGAGCTCGCCCACGACACGGGCTTGGTGGTGAAGGTGACCGAGAGGTCGTTCTGGATGGGCGTCTCGCCGTCGGCGCCGAAGAGGGCGAGGCGGGTGGAGTCAGTTGCTTCGTCGTAGGAGACGAGCGACTGGGTGACCATCGTGAGCGGGAACGAGGGTGGCGTGATCGGGGGCAGGGTCTCGCCGGTCATCACCGTGGAGAAGGCGCCGAACACCTTGTCGCCGACGATGTCGGTGGGGCCATCGAAGACATCCGTGGGCGTGAAGGCGGTCATGTCGCCGTTGACGGCGAGCACGATCTCCATGCCGTCGGCGTCGACGACGGTCAGCCTCCCAGACTCGTAGGTGTAGGTGCCTAGCTCGCCCTGCCCGGGATCGGTGCTGGAGCCGATGGCGTCGTAGAACGCTTCGCTGTCGAAGATCTCGGCCTGCCCACCCTGGCGGAGGCGGATCGTGACGGGGAGCGTCGAGGAGCTGTCGGCGACGCCCTGATCGAAGCGGGTCGCGATCGAGCTGTACATGACGCCCGAGATGGTCTTGCCCTCGAAGTCCTCGGTGACGAAGCCGGTACCCTCGCGGAAGCCGTAGGAGATCGAGCGGAAGCCATCGGCGATGTCGAGCTCGGCCCCGAACGCCTGGAGGGCGAGGCCGCCGAAGAGCAGGCGGGCGTCGTTGTTGAGCGCGGTGAAGCCGTCGCCGAAGAGCGACGCGATGGTGTAGAGGGCGTCGATGCTCCCGAAGTCGCCGTTGATCGCACCGGCGACATCGTTGCCGTTGATGTTGATATCGCTGGTGAAGCCGTGCATCGTCGGCGTGCTGGTTGTGTCGTTGAAGAGCATGCCCGACGACGTGTAGCTGCCATCGCGGTCGCCCGCGACGAGGCCGACCGCCTGGTCCATGAAGAGGTTGAGGCGGAAGTCGGTCCCGGCGTTGTTCCATTCGTAGATGTAGCCGAGCCCGCCGGCGTCGAAACCCGCGCCGACCTGGTTGTCGAAGGTGGCGGTCGCGCTGCCGCTGTAGGTGGCGGCGAGCGAGTTCTTGTTGCCCGAGCCGCCGAAGTCGAAGCCCGTGAAGTCGAGCGAGCCGAAGCCGCCCGTGCCGAGCCGGTTGGAGAAGTTCAGATTGCCTGTGCCCGAGTCGTAGTCGTAGAAGGAGCTGCCGAAGTCGAAGCTGCCGCCGACGTATGAGAGGTCGACACCGAAGCCGCCTGTGAGCACGACGCGCTGCTCGAGGTGCTCGCAGAGTGTGGGCATGTGAACGGGTGTGCGGCGTCCTTGCCTGGTCAGGCTGCGGGGGGAAATGGTCATCGCGTGCTCCTCGGTCTCTGGGGGGATAGGCAAAGCCCCACGCGGAGCACGCACGCGCGGATCCGTATTAGACCGAAACACCGAGGTGCGTGCAAGGACGCCTACCAGTCGAGCGGTGCACGCCAGGCGGAGGCAAGTGTTTCTACTGGAATGGGCGCGGGCGTCCAGCCGCCGGACAGCGAGCCGGATGCGTCGAGTGTCGCGATGGTGCGGACGGCGAGATCGGGGTAGTCATCGGCAATTCGGGCGGCGTCTTGGGGCGTCACTTCGATGACGTAGCGAGCGGGGGACTCGGCGAACGCGGCGACGGCGGGGTCGGCGTGGACGGATGCGAGATCGACGCTTGCGCCGATGGGTGCGTCGGGCGTTGAGCCGGCGATTAGAATCTCGGCGATCGCGCAGAGCAGCCCGCCGTCGGAGCAGTCGTGTGCTGCGAGGACGAACCCGCTGCGGATCATGCTGTGGACAGCCCGGGCGGTTGCCGGGCCGCGCTCGAGATCGACCGCTGGAAGGGTCGGCGAGCCTGCGCTCGCATCGCATGTTGCTTGGTAGAGCGAGCCGCCCATCGCGCCGGTGGTGTCGCCGATGAGCAGGAGCACGTTGCCGGGCGTCTTCGCGTCGCTGGTGACGCAGTGGTCGAGCGACTCGACGATGCCCATGCCGGTGATGAGCAGCGTGCAGGGGATCTCGATGGTTCGGCCATCCTGTGTGGTGAACTGGTTGTTGAGCGAGTCCTTGCCGGACACAAATGGAGTCCGGTAGGCCTTCGCGCCGTCGTAGCAACCGATGCAGGCGCGGGTGAGCGAGGCGAGGTTGGCGGGCTTCTCGCAGGAAGGCCAGCAGAAGTTGTCGAGGATTGCGACTTGGGTCGGGTCGGCGCCGCCGCAGACGAGGTTGCGGATCGCTTCGTCGATTGCGGCGAGTGCCATCAGGTATGTATCGCCGCCGACCCTCGGATCGCCGAGGCCCGTGGCGAGGCCGGACGAGATCGCGAGGCCGCGGTCGCGTCCGGGAACGGGTTGGATCACCGCGGCGTCGCTCGGGCCGCGGCGCATCGGGCCGACGAGCGGCTTGACGACCGTGTTGCCCTGCACCTCGTGGTCGTACTGCCGGATGATCGCGTGCTTGCTCGCGATGTTCGGATCGCCGAGCAGTTTGAGCAGCGCGTCGTCGATGCTCGGCGCGGTACCTGATGCGTGAACCGCGGGCATACCTGGATCCCACTTCGCGTCACGCGTGGGCATCGGGATGCCGTCGTGCATGAACGCCATCGGCAATCGGCCGACCTCGTGCTCGTGGTAGCGGAGAATCAGTTCGGCGTTGTCGGTGCCGAACGTGCCCAGCACCGCGAGCTCGACGTGCTCGGTGTCGCAGATTACTTGCAGGCGGTCGAGCTTGCCCTGGGGCACCGCGAGCACCATGCGTTCCTGTGCTTCGCTGATCCAGATCTCGGTGTAGGTCAGGCCGTCGTACTTGAGCGGGGCGCGATCGAGCTGGACGTCGGCGCCGATCTTCTCGCCCATCTCGCCGACCGCGCTGCTGAAGCCGCCCGCGCCGCAGTCGGTGATTGAGCTAAAGAGCGGCCCGTCGTGCTGGTCGCGTGCGGCGAGGATCGCGTCGAGGACTCGCTTCTCTTCGATCGCGTTGCCGATCTGCACGGCATGGCCGAACTCGTCGGCGTGGGCGTCGGTCAGCTCGGCGCTGGAGAAGGTCGCCCCGTGGATGCCATCGCGCCCGGTTCGGCCGCCGAGGGCGACGATCAGGTCGCCCGGCTGGGCGTCGCCCTCGATGAGGTCGATGGGCATGACGCCGATGCAGCCGCAGTAGACGAGCGGGTTGCCGATATAGCGGTCGTCGAAGTGGACCGATCCGTGCAGGGTCGGGATGCCGATGCGGTTGCCGTAGTCGCGGACGCCCGCGACGACCTCGGTGAGGATCCGCTTGGGGTGCAGGCAGCCGGCGGGCACGTCGGTGGTGGTGGGGGGCGCGACGCAGAAGGTGTCGGTGCTCGCGATGGGCTTGGCGGCAAGGCCGGTGCCGATGATGTCGCGGATGCACCCGCCGATGCCTGTCGCGGCGCCGCCGTAGGGCTCGAGGGCGGAGGGGTGGTTGTGGGTCTCGACCTTGATGCAGACGGCCGTGTCTTCGTCGAAGCGGACGATGCCGGCGTTGTCGACGAAGACGCTCAGCGTCCAGTCGATGCCTTCGGCGATGAGCTCGTGGGTCGCGGCGGCGACGGTGGAGCGGAGCATGTTGTGGATCGTGACCGAGCCGTCGCCCGCAACGTCCACGCCCGGCCGCCCGGTCCAGTCGATGATGTCATTCGCAGGGCCGGTGTAGCGGACGGTCGCCTTGAGTGTCTTGTGCACGCAGTGCTCGGACCAGGTCTGGGCGAGCGTTTCGAGCTCGATGTCGGTCGGCTCGCGGCCGAGCGTTTGGTACTCGTCGCGGATCGCCCGCATCTCGTCGAGCGACAAGAACAGGTGCGCCGATCGGCTGAGCTTCGCCAGCGCATCGTCGTCAAGATCGCGCAGCGGGATCGTGCGCGCGACGAACTCGGCGGCGTGTCCCTTGGGAAGCGACTCGGGATGGAAGGGATCGGTGTGCACCGCGTGGACGACGGCGTTGGCGAGCAGGCGCGACGCGATCGACTCGGCGTCGGCGGGTGAGACGCCCGCGAGGTCGTAGCGCCAGCCCGTGGTGACGGCCGGGGGCTCGTCGATCGGCGTGCCCCGTGCGGCGAGGAGGTCGTAGATGGCGTTGGCGACGGACTGCGCGGCGGGGTCCATGACGCCGGGCAAGGGATGAACCTCGACCGATGCGCGCGTCGCGGGCGCGATGCCCACGTTCGCGGCTTCGATCACGGGGTCGCTCAGCAAGTCGCGGGTGATCGCTGTGAGTTGGCCCTCGTCGAGGTCGGCCTCGATGAGGTAGACGCGGGCGGTCGCGGCTGTGTCGAGTGTGAAGCCAAGGGCCATCGTTTCATCGCGGAGTCGGTCGCCGCGCGGGTCGCCGTGCGTGGGCCTGACCTCCACGCGGTGGACGCGGCGGTGGACGCGGGCGGCGGGCGCGGCGGGCGATGGGCTTGTCATGCCCCCAGCGTAGCCCGGCGGCGGTACAGTGCGTGACCATGCCCCGCCCTGTCGGCACAGCTCGCGCGCCACGCAACGTGCACCTCTTCGAGGTTGCCACGGAGGTCTGCTGCAAGGTGGGCGGCATCTACCAGGTGCTGCGCTCGAAGGTCCCCGCGATGCAGAAGCGGTGGGGGGCGCGGTACACGCTGGTCGGCCCGTGGGAGGATCGCTCAGCGGCGGTCGAGTTCGAGCCTCGCCCCGCCCCGGCGTGGGTCAAGCGGCTGACCGAGCGGTGTGCCGAGGAAGGCTTGCGCGTCCATCACGGGCGATGGCTCGTGACGGGTCGGCCGAGGGTGCTGCTCGTCGATCAGGTGGTCGACGCGAAGCGGCTCGGCGAGATCAAGTACGACCTCTGGCAGCAGCACGGCATCGACTGCCGATCGGGCGACTGGGCGCTGGACAAGGCGGTCTGGTTCTCGGATTGCACGCGCCGACTGATCGCCGCGGCCCAGGAAGAGCTCGCCTCGGCCGACCAGCGGGTGCTGGCGCACTTCCACGAGTGGCTGGGCAGCCTGGCGATTCCCGAACTCCGGCGCGACAAGGTGCCTGTCGCGACGGTGTTCACGACGCACGCGACGCTCCTGGGGCGGTACATCGCGTCGGGCGAGGGTGATTTCTACAGCCGACTGCCGCACACCGATCACGCGGCCGAGGCGACCAAGTTCAACGTCATGGGCCAGCACGGCATCGAGCGGGCGTGCGCACACGGCGCGCACGTGCTCACGACCGTCAGCCCCATTACGGGCGAGGAGTGCACCCACCTTCTCGGACGCAAGCCCGACACGATCACGCCCAACGGCCTGAACATCGAGCGCTTCGAGGTCGGCCACGATCTGCAGAACCTGCACGCCGAGTGCAAGAGCCAGATCCACGACTTCGTGATGGGCCACTTCTTCCCGTCGTACTCCTTCGATCTCGACCGGACTATCTATATGTTCACGTCCGGGCGATTCGAGCCGGGCAACAAGGGCTTCGATATCTGCTTGGAAGCGCTCGCACGGCTCAACGCCGAGCTGAAGGCGTTCGATCTGGGCGTGACGGTCGTGTTCTTTGTCGTCAGCAGCAGGGCGGCGCGGAGCTTGCATCCCGACGTGCTCGAGAGCCGGGGCGTGCTCAATGAGCTTCGGCGGACGTGCGGGAATGTGGCCCAGCACCTTGAAGACCAGCTCTTCCGGCGTGCCGCGGCCGGCGAGCCGTTGCAGCTCGATTCGCTAGTCGAAGAATATTGGCGACTTCGTTATCGGCGGACGCAGCAGGCGCTCCGGCGTGATCGTTTACCGCCGGTCGTGACGCACGTGCTCGATGATGATGCGACCGACCCGGTGCTCGGTCAGATCCGTCGGCTCGGGCTCTTCAACTGGAAAGAGGACCCGGTGAAGGTGGTGTACCACCCGGAGTTCATCACGCCGACCAATCCGCTGTGGGGCATCGAGTACGAGCAGTTCGTGCGTGGGTGCCACCTGGGCGTTTTCCCGAGCGCGTACGAGCCTTGGGGGTACACGCCGCTGGAGTCGATCGCGTCGGGCGTGCCCGCGATCACGAGCGATCTGGCGGGGTTCGGTCGGTACGTTGCTGAGAAGAAGCCGGACCACCATTCGTGGGGCGTGAACGTCGTTCGGCGGCGCGGGCGGGACTAAGCCTCGGCGGCTGCGGACCTTGCCCGCTGGCTGCTCGCGTTTTGTCGACTCGACCGGCGCGGGCGGATCGGCTTGCGGAATGAGGTCGAGGAGCACGCGAGCGATTTCGATTGGTCACGTTTGGTGCCGGCGTACCACGCGGCCCATGAGCTGGCGCTGGAGCGGGCGGCCGATGAGTTTGGGTGGGGTGCCGAGTGACAAAGGCTGGCGGCGGCGACGAGCCGCAAACGAAGGTCGAGCTCTACACCGACGGCGCCTGCTCGGGCAATCCCGGGCCCGGCGGCTGGGCCTACATCCTTCGGCATCCCGCGACATCGCAGGAGAAAGAGGGCTCGGGCGGCGACCCGGCGACGACCAACAACCGCATGGAGTTGCAGGCGGTCATCGAGGGGCTCGCGATCCTCACACGGCCCAGCACGGTCGAGCTGTTTTCCGACTCGAAGTATGTGCTCGACGGACTCGAGAAATGGATCGTCGGTTGGAAGAAGAACGGCTGGCAGACCAAGTCGCGCCAGCCCGTGAAGAACCGCGACCTCTGGGAACGGCTCGATGAGCTGAAGGGCACGCACGTGGTGAAGTTCAACTGGGTCAAGGGCCACGCCCAGCACCCTGAGAACGAGCGGGCCGACGCGCTCGCGGTCGCGGCTCGCGACGCGGCGGCGGGGCGATAGGCAGGCGTCCGCGCGCGAACGACTGATAACGAAGTGCTTCATCGGACCTGAGCCGCGACGCTGGGGTGCGTGTTCGTGCCAACGTGCGCAGACCGCGTGGGCGGCATGGTCCGCGCTGTTTGCCCGGTTCTCGGTGTCAACCACGGCGGGGCTGCGCTCGATAGCCCATGCGTGAGCCGCGCCTGTGTGTGTCGCGGCGTGAGTTGTGTTTGTGCCAGTCGCCCGAGGGGCGGTGGAGACAGCCCGTGGAACTTCACGCGATTCTCGAAGCCGCATTCGAAGCCGACGCCTCGGATATCCACATCGTCGCGGGTCAGCCGCCGATGGTTCGCTCGCACCAGGTGATGCGTCCGATCGAGGGGTCGAGCGAGCTCAGCCAAGAGCATGTCAACGGCATGTTCGAGCACATGGCGCCCAAGGAGGCGATCTCGACCTTTCAGGACGTGAAGGACGCGGACTTCTCGTACTTTGCCGAGGGCATCGCCCGCTACCGTGTGAACGCGCACTTGCAGCGCGGCAAGATCGGCATGGCGCTTCGCACGATCAAGACCGAGGTCCCGCCGCTGGGCAAGCTCAACCTCCCCGAGGTCATCGCTCGGCTGACGTACTTGCCCCGCGGGCTCGTGCTCGTGACGGGTGACACCGGCTCGGGTAAGACGACCACGCTCGCCGCGATGATCCAGGCCATGAACGAGCGGTACGCCAAGCACATCATCACGCTCGAAGATCCGATCGAATACACCTACGAGTCCGAGCAGTGCCTCATCGAGCAGCGCGAGCTCGGCCAAGACATGCCGAGCTTTTCCAGCGGCCTCAAGCACGCGCTGCGTCAGGACCCCGACATCATCCTCGTCGGCGAAATGCGAGACCTTGAGACCACGGCCCTGGCGATCTCCGCGGCCGAAACCGGCCACCTCGTGCTCTCGACGCTCCACACGGTCAATGCGTCGCAGACGGTTCAGCGTGTGATCGATATGTACCCGGGCGCCCAGCAGAACCAGATCCGCGCCATGCTCTCGACGACGCTGCAAGCGGTCGTGTCGCAGACGCTCTTCAGCCGCATCGATCGGCCGGGCATGGTGCCCGCGGTGGAGACGCTGCTGGCGACGCCCGCTGTGCGGAACCTGATCCGCGAGAACAAGGCGTATGAGATTCCCAACGTGATCGAGACGAATCGAGCGATCGGCATGAGCTCGCTCGACACGTCGATCGCGGAGTTGTACTTCAACGGCATCATCAGCCGTGAGGACGCGATCGCCAAGGCCGCCTTCCCCGACAAGCTCGACCGCCTCCTGGCGGCCTGACCCGAAAGGTCGTAACCGATGGGCAGCTATCGATATCAAGTCCGGGGCTCGGGCGGGCAGGTCCAGTCCGGCGTGCTCACCGCCGACACGGCGGCCACGGCCGCGGCGATCCTGCGCAACCAGGGCGCCCACGTGGTCAGCCTCGCGCCGGTCAAGGGCGGTGACGGCTCGAAGGCGAGCCTCGCCGAGTTCTGGCAGAAGATCAACTCATCGAAGCCGACGCAGAAGCAAGTCCTCGACTTCACGAGCCAGCTCGCGGTGATGACCCGCGCGGGCATCAACCTCCGCTCGGCGCTCGAGGGCATCGCCGACCAGCTCACGCACAAGGGGTTCCAGCGCGTCGTGCAGGAGCTCAAGCAGGACGTCGAGTCGGGCAAGCAGTTCTCGGAGGCGCTCGCGAAGCACCCCAAGCTGTTCGGGCCGCTTTATATCAACATGGTCCGCGCGTCGGAGATGTCGGGTTCGTTCAGCGAGATGCTCGACCGGATCTGTGGCTACATCGGGCAGCAGCTCGAGACCCGCAAGATGGTTGTGGGCGCATCGATCTATCCTGCGATCATCGGTATCTTCGCGGTGGGCGTGACCGTCTTCCTGCTGACGTTCGTGCTGCCGCGGTTCTATGATCTCTTCGAGGGCAAGGAAGACGTGTTGCCCTGGGCGACGACGTTCCTGATGACGCTCTCGAAGACGATGATCGCCGAGTGGCCCTTCATCGTCGGCGGCGTCTTTGGCACCGCGATCGCCTTCTTCTTGGTCGCGCGGACGGACACGGGCTCGTTCTGGATCGACAAGGCCAAGCTCAGCCTGCCCCTGCTCAAGACGATGTTCCGCTCGCTCTACATCAACCGCTCGCTGCACACGATGGGCCAGCTGATCAACGCGGGCGTGCCGATGCTCGACACGCTCGCCATCACGGGCGACATCTCGGGCAACCAGCTGTACAAGGGCATGTGGCGGCGTGTGCACTCGAGCGTGAAGCAAGGTAAGAAGATCGTCGCGCCGCTCCAGAAGGACAACCTGCTGCCCAAGTCGGTTGTGCAGATGATCGGCGCGGGCGAGGAGTCCGGTAATCTTGGCGCGGTGCTCGATGAGGTCGCGACGTACTACTCGAAGCAGCTCAAGGAGCAGATCAAGGCTGTCACAGGCATGATCGAGCCCCTCATGATCCTTGTGATGGGCACAGTCGTCGGGTTTATCGCCATGGCGATCATTCTCCCGATCTTCAAGATGAGCCAACTGGTCTCGTAGATTCGACACTATCGGTGCGTCGCGCCGGATCCGCGCGGCGACAGAGTCGGCCGCGTAGGCCGGTAAGGACGATGGGCACCATGGGAACGCAATCCGCGACAACGAGTTTGGCGACCGCCTCGGGATCGACGCGTCGCAAGGGCGTGTCGAGCGGCGGCTTCACGATCATCGAGGCCGCGATGGCCACGGTCATCATCGGTGTGGGTGTGGTCGCGATGGTCGAGGCGCAGCAGGCATTCCTGATCTCGAACGTCTGGTCGAGCCATAGCGCGACCGGCGCGTACCTCGCCAACGAGATCCGCGAGATGACCCGCACGCTCCCGCGGCACGATCCTGTGACGAGCCTCTACATCATCCCCGGCGAGGGCGCCGATCCGGACCAGCTCTTCGGCTGGGGCCGAGAGACCGGCGAAGTCACCGTGGACGACTTCGATGACCTTGATGACTTCAACGGCATCCTCTTCTCCGACGTCGGCACCACCGACCCGAGCGACGGCGATCTGCCCGGTCCGATCAACTCGTTCGGCGAGGTGATCATGGAGATCGCGGCCGACGGCTCGATCGTCATGACACCCGGCGGCGACGAGGAAGCGCCGCCCACGCAGGTGCCCATGATCGGCTGGTCGCAGCAGGTCTTCGCCGAGAAGGTCAACCCCTTCAACACCGCCGAGGTCATCGCGCCCGGCGCAGCCAACGTGACCACGGCGATCGACGACTTCCCCGTCCGCATGACCGTGATCGTGAACTACCAGGGACCGTGGGCGACGGCGCCCGAAGAGGTCACACGCCTCGTGTGGATCGTCCCGCGATAGAGAGCGCTCAGACCGACAGCGAGCAGTTGATTCCAGCCGATTCCGTGCGATTCCAAGCAGCCGAGCCCCACCGGGGCGGGAGCAGCAACCCGTGACACGAACCCCGATCAAGCCCGTTCTCCGACGCACCCGTGTGTCCAAACTCCTCGCATCGCGGCGGGGCGTGGTCTCGGTGCTGGCGATGATGCTGTTGATTCTGTTCGGCTCGCTGGTGACGGCGATGGCGATCTCGAGCAAGGGCAATATCCGTGCCGCGGCAACACAGTTGCACGTGAACCGTGCGCTCGCCGCTGCGGAGACCGGGCTCGACATCGCGATGGCCCGGCTCGAAGAGTCGGCGGGTTTGTTCGTCGTGTCGCGCGGCACGATCGATTCCGATCTTGGCTGGCGTCTTTGGACGGGCGAGACCGTCGAGGCCGACGGCGTGAGCGTGCTCGCCTCGCCCAGCGGCGTCGACGCCGGCGGCCTGCCCGATGGCATCGCCGACGCGCTCGCCCAGCTCCACAACTCCGACGCGAACACCGTCGTGCTCGAGGGCATCACGTCATCGATCTTGGGCAACAAGCCCATCGGGGCGGACGACAGCATCTACCGCGGCGGCTCGTGGCTCTTCACGCCGGGCGTCTACCTCTGGGAGCAGCCCGACAGCGGGGCCGCCCCGCCCGCGTTCCAGGTCACATACGCGCCGCTCGCCTCGGGCACCGACATCCGGGTCATTGTGACCGGCTTCGACTTCGCATATCGCTCCAACGGCATGCCCGTCACACGCACGATCATGCAAGACTTCCGCATCGCAAAGCGCGTGAAGCAAGCGATCAACAGCCCCACCCGCGTGATGATCGGCAAGAACGTACACGTCGAGGGCGACCTCGGCGCACGTTTCACAGATGTCGACTTCGAGCACGGCCACCCCATGGTGCTCCGGAGCGACTTCCGCGGGATCGACTCCGATCTCGATGACAAGCTCGATCTCTTCTATGACGGCGTCTTTGCACACGATGTCGATGGCGACAACCGGCTCCGCGCGGACCACCCCGACGAGGCCGCGGGCCTGCCCGATGAGGACCTCGAAGAGGACGAGGACAGCCAGTACCGCGACATCACCGGCGACGGCTACATCGACGAGTTCGACATCTTCATCATCCACTACGACAAGGACGGCGACGGCCGCGTGACCCTTTCCCCCGCGCTGAAGGCAGGAACGCCCGCGGCGTCGAGCGCGAGCGAGTTCGTCGATGGCAGCGGCAACCCGATCGACGACGATCTGGCCCTGCTCATGGACTCATCGACGCCCGATCGCAACCGCAACGGCATCTACGGCTTCGTCGACGCGAACAACAACGGCCGATGGGACGCGGGCACCGAGAACCTGCTCGACTTCGACGACACAACGACAACGTTCCCCGATCAGCAGCTCGGCTACCGCGACGGCTACATCGACGCGCTGGACCGCTATGTGAAGGTCAACGGCCGGCTGCTCTTCCGCGTGCAGGAAGACGCGTGGTCGAGCGAGTTCGAGGCGTACGCGAGCCTGTTGCAGGGCGGCGTGCGTGGCAACGATCCGACCGATCCTTCGCGGCTCTTTGATGCCGACGAGGACGCACTGCCAACACTCGATGAGGACTCGTTCGCCGATTCCTCGACAGGCCTGCGCGGGGCCGCCGACGGCGAGTCGTTCGCGCGGCAGGTCGCCGACAACCTGGGTGTGTCCGAGAGTGCGCTCTTGACGTACGTCGAAACGGCGTCGTCCGGGGCGACCGACGGCAGCGGTACGCCGACGCCGCGATTCCTGCGCCTCGATCGCGATACCAACCTCGACGGCCTGCCCGACAACTGGCAGTCCGCCTACTTCGAGCGCATGCCATTCAACAGCCCGAATTACGCCGATTGGTACTACCGCCCGGTGTACGAGAACATGACGTTCTACGACGTGCAGATCCCGGTCGGCACCAACGCCCTGTTCATCAACTGCACGTTCATCGGCGCGACGTACGTGCGCAGCAACAACGACAACAGCCACCCGCACTTCACGACCTATGGCCGGATGGAGCTCGACTCGAGCGACGGCAAGCCCAAGCCCGACCGCACGCGCGTCGTGTGGGGCGACGACAGCTCGGAGACGCTCGCGGGGCTTTACCCGACGATCGCCGACGGCGTGAGTGACGGCACGAATGTTGCGATTGCACTGGACGAGCCGCTTGATAAGGGCGACATCCCGCTGATCTATGTCAGCGCCTTCGAGGCCGAGGCTTACGCCTCGCTCCCCGAGCCGCTCGTGATTGGCGGAAAGCACATCACCGACACCCGAACGGTCGCGAACAACATCCGCTTCCACGGCTGCCTCTTCGTCGGCTCTATCGTCAGCGATGCTCCCCAGGAGTACACGCACGTACGCAACAAGCTCCAGTTCACGGGGTCGACGCGCTTCACGACCAAGCACCCCGATGATCCGGATGACGCGGCCCTGAATCCCGAGCCCGGCGACGAGGAAGAGCTGGCAAAGAGCAGCATGCTGCTGCCAAACTACTCGGTCGATATCGGCTCCTTTAACAGCCCGCCGGATCAGTCTGTCGCGCTGCGTGGCGCGGTGATCGCCGGCGTGCTCGATATGCGCGGCAACGCGTCGATCGATGGCGCACTGATCCTGACTTATGACCCCGAGGTTGGCGTCGGTCCGTTGCAAGACTTCCAGGGCAACCCCGTTGGCAATCCCGCGTGGTTCAATACCTCGATCGGCTACTTCGGCTCCGAGGACGGCGATGCCGAGGCGGTCGATCCGCGCACGCTGCCCACGGTCAACGGCACCAAGATCGTCGGGTACGACACCGACGGCGACGGCGTCGCGGACATCGGCCCCGAGGAGACGCCCCCCGCGGGCGCGACGGCCGTGCCCTTCAACGGCTACGGCGGCATCCAGCTCCGCTTCGATCCCAACATGGTCATGCCCGACGGCATCGAGATCCCGCTCACCATCGATCCGCTCATGGCGAGCTACCAGGAGAACAAGCTTTGAACCGCTCGCGACAGTCCAATCCCGTCCGCTGTGGATTGCGCCGCGGCTTTAGCTTGGTCGAGTTCCTCGTCGCGCTGGTTATCAGTGGCACGCTGCTCGCCGCGTGCGTTTCGGCGCTCGACGCGTCATTCAAGTCGTACGAGTCGACGACAGAGCAAGCCTCGCAGCACATGGTCTCGCGGCTTGTCGTCAACCGCCTGCTCAGCGTGATCCGCACGGGCGAGCAGTTCGGGCCCTACCCGGCGAACCCGATCCTGAATCCCGAGATCACTACCAACTCGATCGAGTTCGTGAGCGTGATCGATCCCGATCGCGACTTGCGACAGATCTGGTCGATCAATCGCGAGGTGGTCGTCGGCGAGCAGGGGCCGTTCCGCTTGGCCGCGACGGTCGAGGTGTGGGAGGGTGCCGACCAACTCAGCGTCTCGACCGAGCCGCTGCTCTGGAACGTGCAGGACTGCTCGTTCACGCTCGAGTACGACGTAGGCCCGCGCCTTCGCCGCGCGACGATCGATCTCATGCTCGCCCAAGACAGCCAGCAGGGCGACGCGGTCCGCGGGCTGATCGAGATTCCGGTCACGCGCCTCGTCGCGTCGGTCAGCCCGCGCCGGCTCGACTAAGAACCATCACGGGTTTCGCCCCGGTTCCGAGGCCCGAAGCGACTCGACCGCCTCGGGCAGCAGGCTGGCGAGTTCCATCGCGAGCATGCCGCCGGTGGCGTGCTGCTCGCGGGCCCATGCTGCGGCGGCGCGTGCGTGCGCCTCACCACCGGCGCGCGCCGCGT
>ERZ1740067.378-NODE-378-length-35930-cov-6.687749_pt1 | contig 35930 bp, 33 predicted proteins | sample MGYA00581736_ERZ1740067 | MGnify/ENA primary metagenome ERZ1740067 (study PRJEB43018, sample SAMN04849236) | marine metagenome | isolation source: floating plastic debris | place: Pacific Ocean | collected 2008-08-27 | study: EMG produced TPA metagenomics assembly... | reverse complement strand
GGAGCTGAGCGCGCTGATGCGCATGGACATCCCGCGGCTCACTTGTCGGCCGGGCGATCCCGGGCCCGAGGGGCACTGGCGCGCGCCACTCGACGAGGTCTGCGACCGGCTGGCCGGGCTGCGTGCGGACGACCTGCCGCACTGGCTGGCCGGTATGCCGCCGCTGACGACAGCGCCCCGCCGCGCGGGCTGAGCGCTCAGATCACACGAAAGGAGTCGATCATGGCCGAGGAAACCCATCTGGAAAACGCGTTGAACCTGATGATGAACGCCGTCGACAGCCCCGTCGCCAAGAGCCTGGAAAACCAGGGCATTCGCATCCCGAAAATGGCCCTCGCGCGCAGCAGCGGACCGGCTGAAATTCCGGTGGACTGGGTCAATGCGCCGGGCATTTCGGCCATTGGTATTGCCGAACGCACGCATGCCGGAACGCAGATACCCGGTGCGCTGGCCATCAAGGTCTATGTGGAAAAGAAGCGACCCAAGAGCCAGCTCGACTTTGTGGTGCCGCCGGTGCTGGAGTTCGAGGGCCTGCCGCCGCTGGAAACGGACGTGGAACAGATCGGCAAGATCGAGTTGCATTCCAACGTCACGCGCGTCCGGCCAGCGCCGCCCGGCTTTTCCATTGGTCTTTCGACGCAGCCCAAGGAGGCGGGCACCTTTGGCCTTGTCGTTCGCAAAAAGGGCACGACGGGGCCGATGTACATGCTGTCCAACAGCCACGCCATTGCCGCGTCGGGCTGGGCCAACAAGGGCGACCGGATCGTGCAGCCGGGATGCGCGGACGGCGGTTTGCCCGACAGCGACGGGATCGCGACGCTGACGGACTGGATCCCCTTTAAGTATACCGACCAGGGCTTTCCCAACACAGTCGATTGCGCCATCGCCAAGCTGGATGATGGGGCCGCCACGGCGGCCATCGCGCAGCTGGGCGTGCCGAAGGGCGTCGACACGAATGTCAAACGCGGGGTCGAGGTGCAAAAGATGGGGCGCACCACAACCTTTAGCGTGGCACAGGTGCGCGATGTGCACCTGCACGTGCCATCGACATATCCCGACAAGAACGGCACACTCGCACGTGTAGGATTTTCCGACGTCTGCCTGACGTCTTTCTATACGGCGGGCGGCGACAGCGGATCGGGAGTGCTGGATATGCAAGGCAATGTCGTTGGACTTCATATGGCGGGCTCCACGGTTGTTGGCATCTTTTGCAAGATCAAGAACGTGATGGACGCGCTGGGGGTCGAGGTCGTCACCCAAGCCAACCAGAATGGCTGAGCCGGACGCCCCCGATCCCACCACCGAAGCGGATGTCGAGCATGTGCTGGAGCATCACGCCGACCGGCTTTCCGCGTTGCCGAATGTGGTGGCACTTGGCGTCGATACCGATGACGTCACCGGGGAGCCTGCGGTTGCGCTCTATGTCTCGGAAATGCCCGTTACTGCGCCTGCCCAGGCGGCGCTGCCCGACGGCGTGGATATCGACACGCCGCACGGCACACGACGGGTCGGGGTCAAGGTGATCCGCGTGGGGTCCATTTCGCCGCAACCGCTGCGCTGAGCGCTGCAAGGCCGGGCGCGGGCACCTATATCGTGGATAAGCACGGAGGGTTTGACGCATGGAAAGCGTTCTGTTCGAAGAAACGCAAAGGCTGTCGCCGCTGATCATCCTGGCGATCGTGGCGGCGGTGCTGGTGGTCTTTGGGCTGGTGCTTTGGCGAACGGGTGGCGGGCTGAGCCGCCCCGTCTGGATGCTGCTTGGGGGCACGGTCGTCTTTCTGGCTACCCTTGTTGCGATGTCGCGGATGCACACCGAAGTGACCCCCGACAGTGTTGATATCTCGATGTTTTACCTGATCTCCGAGTCGATCCCGCATGCGGATATTTCCGAGTTTCAGGTTCTGGAATACCAGCCGCTACGCGAGTTCGGCGGCTGGGGCTTGCGGTACGGTCCATCGGGCCGGGCCTACTCGATGTCCGGGTCCGAAGGGGTGCGGCTGGTGTTGCAGGATGGCAGCCAGATCACCCTGGGCAGCCAGAACGCCGAAGTGCTTGCCGCGGCCATTGAAACCGGAAAGGCGACCCCATAGGCCGTGCCGCAGGACGTCGCCGAGGTTCTGCGTACCTCGCAATATCGTTTCCTGTGGGGTGTCTTTGGGTGCTGCGCCCTGTCGGCATGACCCGCGTGCCGCCAACTGTCTATGCAACCGTATCCAGCCATTGCGTTGACGAATGGCTTGCTTTGCCGCGCGCGCTGTGCCCGGAGGCGCGTTGTGTCCGTCCCGGACCTGCGCGCCTAAATTGCAGGCGATTTGAGCGGGCGGCCGGGGAAATCGGCCCGAAAAGTTGACTCTGCGCCATTCGGGGCAATCTTGTACCAATGTTAAATTGGTTTGAGGTTTTCCGAATTGGATCGAGGGGCGGATTTCTTTGGACGCTGCACACAGTGATTTGACGACCTTGCAGGGGGATGATGCGGCGCCGCTCCTGGCGCTGACCAATCTCACCTTGCGCTTTCGCGGTCATGAAAACGATGTCGTTGACCGCGTGTCGTTGTCGGTGCGCCACGCCGAAGTGTTGTGTGTTGTGGGCGAATCCGGGTGCGGCAAGAGCGTCACCGCGATGGCGCTGATGGGCCTGCTGCCCACCGATGCAACGCGAATTTCCAGCGGAAATTTGCAGATTGACGGTGATTCGTTCGATCTGTCGCGCGACACGGTGCCCCGCGAGATGCGCGGCAACCGCATGGCGATGATCTTTCAGGAGCCGATGACATCGCTCAACCCCGCGTTCCGGATCGGGGACCAGATCGGCGAGGCAGTGCTGCGCCATCACGGCGGGACACGTGCCGAAGCGCGCGACAGGGCCGAGGCGATGTTGCGGCGCGTGGGTATCGCGAACCCGGGCCAACGCCTCCGGGCCTATCCGCACCAATTGTCCGGTGGTATGCGCCAGCGGGTGATGATCGCCATGGCGCTGGCCAATGACCCGCAGCTGTTGATCGCGGATGAGCCGACCACAGCGCTGGATGTGACCATTCAGGCGCAGATCCTTGACCTGATCCGCGACCTGCGCGACCAGACCGGCATGGGCACGATCATGATCACTCATGATCTGGGTGTTGTGGCCGAGATCGCGGATACCGTGGCGGTGATGTATGGCGGTCAGGTGGTCGAGCAGGGGCCGGTGCGCGCCGTGTTCGACAACCCGCAGCACCCCTATACGATCGGGCTGATGAGCGCGATGCCGCGGCTGGACAAGCCCGGCGGGCGGCTGGCGATCGTGCCCGGCACCGTGCCGAGCATCGCCAACATGCCGGAGGGCTGCCGCTTTCGCACGCGCTGCGCCTTTGCCACGGACCTGTGTGCAACGCGGCCCGCGCTGACGGGGGCGGCGCACGCGGTGGCCTGCCACTACGCCCCGCTCGAAGACCACGTGGCGGTGACGGCATGACCCGCGATGTGATCCTCGAAGCGGTGGATGTGGTCAAGCATTTCGGCACGGACGGCGGATGGTATTCGCGTGCGCCAGCGGTGCAGGCGGTGGATGGTGTATCGCTTGAGGTGCGGCGAGGCGAGACCTTTGCCATTGTCGGCGAAAGCGGCTGCGGCAAGTCCACGCTGGCACGGTTGCTCATGCGGTTGCTGACGCCGACATCCGGCGACGTGCTTTTTGATGGGCAGCAGGTGAGTGCGGCCAGCGGCGATGCGCTGAAACGCCTGCGCGGCGAGATGCAGTTCATCTTTCAGGACCCGTTTTCGTCGCTCAACCCGCGTATGACGGTGGGCACGCTGGTGGGGGAACCGCTGGAGGTGCACGCGCCGGAACTCTCGACGCAGGAGCGGCGGGACAAGGTCGCTGCCCTCTTGCGGCAGGTCGGCTTGCGGCAGGAACACAGCGACCGTTACCCGCATGAATTCAGCGGCGGCCAGCGGCAACGGATCGGCATTGCGCGGGCCTTGGCCTCCGGCCCCAAGCTGATCATCGGGGATGAACCGGTGTCGGCGCTGGATGTGTCGGTGCAGGCGCAGGTGATCAACCTGCTGGGGCAGCTGTCCCGCGATCTGGGTCTGACGCTGGTGATCATCGCGCATGATCTGGGCGTCATCCGCCACATGAGCGACCGGGTTGCCGTGATGTATCTGGGCCGGATCGTCGAGATGGGCCCGACCGAGGAGGTCTATGCCAACCCGCGGCACCCCTATACGCAGGCGCTGCTGGCCGCGATCCCGTCGATGGACGGCACGCGGGTCGATCACGATGCGACCGTGGTGGGCGAGATGCCCAGCCCGTCCGCACCGCCGCCCGGCTGCCGTTTTCACACCCGCTGCCCGCATGCACAGGCCAGGTGCAAGACCGGCACACCGACGTTGAGCGGCTCAACCGATGCGGCGCATCAGGTGGCCTGCCACTATTGGGACACGCTGGCAGCACCAGTCGCTCGCGGGGCGCAGTCTCCCCAATCCGAGGCCGCCGAGGCGCGCTTTGCGCTGTACCGCGCGGCGACCGAGGGCGGGACCGTCATTCACCACACCAAGCCACAACAACAACCGACAGAGAGGACCTGACACATGTCACATTTGAAAACGGCCATGATCACGGCGATGATCGGCGCGACCGCGTTGACGGCCAGCCCGCTGATGGCAAAGGATTTGCGGATTGCCCTGCAATCGGACGCGGATGTTCTGGACCCCGATCAATCGCGGACCTTTGTGGGCCGGATCGTCTATGCGTCGATGTGCGACAAGCTGGTCGACATCACGCCGGACCTCGAAATCATCCCGCAACTGGCGACATCCTGGGAGACGTCGGAGGACGGGACCGCCATCACCATGCAGCTGCGCGAAGGCGTGGTGTTCCACGACGGCACGCCGTTCAACGCCGAGGCCGTGGCCGCGAATATCGAACGATCCCAGACACTTGACGAATCCCGCCGCAAGTCTGAGCTGAAATCGATCACCTCGACCGAGGTGACAGGTGAGTTCGAGATCGTGCTGAACCTTGCCGGCCCGGACGCAACGCTGTTGGCACAACTGGCCGACCGCGCGGGCATGATGGTGTCACCCACAGCCGCCGCGGCGGCGGGCGCGGATTTCGGTCTGAACCCGGTCTGTTCGGGGGCCTTCAGCTTTACCGAGCGGGTGGCACAGGACAAGATCGTGCTGACGAAGTTCGACGATTACTGGAACGCTGATGCGATCAATTTCGACAGCGTCACGTTCCTGCCCATCCCGGACACGACAGTGCGTCTGGCCAACCTGCAATCGGGCGACATCGACATGCTGGAACGGCTGGCGGCGACTGATCTGACGCAGGCCAATGACGATGCGGATATCGTTGTCGATAGCGCGGTGTCGCTGGGCTACCAGGGCATCACGTTCAACATCAACAACGGCCCGCGCGGCGACAATCCGTGGGGCAATGACAAGCGGCTGCGGCAGGCGCTGAGCTACGCGATTGACCGTGAGGCGCTGAACCAGGTGGTGTTCGAAGGGGCGTTCGCGCCGGGCAACCAGTCCTTCCCGTCGACGTCACCGTGGTACAATCAGTCCTTCCCGGTGGAGCCGCGCGATATCGACAAGGCCAAGGCGCTGCTGGCCGAGGCAGGCTTTGCCGACGGGCTCGAACTGGAGGTGCAGGTGCCCAATTCGACCGAACCACTGGCTGTGATGCAGGTGGTGCAGGCGATGGCTGCCGAGGCCGGGATCGACATCAAGCTGACCTCCAAGGAGTTTGCGACGCTGCTGGCCGATCAGTCGGCGGGTGACTACACGGCGAGCCAGATCGGCTGGTCAGGCCGCGTGGACCCGGATGGCAACAACCACCAATTCGTGACCACCGATGGCGGGATCAACGATTCCAAGTACTCCAACCCCGAGATGGACGAACTGATGAACGCCGCCCGCGTGGCGCCCAGCACCGAAGAACGCAAGGCGCTCTATGATCAGGCGATGGCGATCATGATGGAGGATCTGAACCGGGTGTTCCTCTATCACGTCAACTGGATCTGGGCCTACAATGCCAGCCTCAAGGGCTTTACCCCCTATCCCGACGGCATGATCCGCCTGGAAAACGTGACCTGGGAAGAGTGACCTTTCCCGCCCCGCGCGGCCCATCCGGGTGGCGCGGGGCCTTGACCCCTGGGGCCATGACATGCTGCCGTTCCTGCTGCGACGCATCCTGATTGCCATGCCGACGATCGTGATCATCTCGGTCATGGTCTTTGCGTTGCAACATCTGTTGCCCGGCGATCCGATCCTTGTGCTGGCCGGAGAAGAGCGGGACCCCGAAGTGCTGGAAGCGCTGCGCGAGAAGTACCGGCTGAACGATCCCATTCCGGTGCAATACCTGGCCTGGGTCGGCAACGCGCTGCAGGGTGACCTTGGCGTGTCGCTGCGCACCAACCAGCCGGTGACGGAGCTGATGGCCGAAAAGCTGCCCGTGACGATCCAGCTGGCGATCATGTCGATGATCTTTGCGCTGGTGATCGGTATCCCGGCCGGCATCCTGTCGGCGGTCAAAAAGGGGACGGCAACGGACTACGTGGCCAATGTGGTGGCTCTGTCGGGCCTGACGCTCCCGAATTTCTGGCTGGGCATCATGCTCATCCTGCTGGTCTCGGTGAACTGGCAGCTGTTGCCCGCCTCGGGCTACGTGCCCCCGTCCGAGGATTTCTGGCAGTCGATCCGGACCATGCTCATGCCGTCCTTTGTGCTGGGGACGGCGCTGGCGGCGACGCTGATGCGGCACACGCGGTCGTCGATGATCGGCGTGCTGAGCGCAGACTATGTGCGCACCGCGCGCGCCAAGGGGCTGGCAGAGCGGGTGGTGATCCTGAAACATGCGCTGCGCAACGCGCTGACCCCCATCGTGACGCTGACCGCGCTGCTGTTCGGAGAGCTGGTGGCCGGCGCCGTTCTGACCGAACAGATCTTTACCATCCCGGGCTTTGGCAAGCTGGTGGTCGATGCGGTGTTCAACCGCGACTATGCCGTCGTGCAGGGGATCGTATTGGTGACGGCGGTCGGCTTCATCTTCATGAACCTATTTGCGGATGCGATGTACTATGTGCTGAACCCGCGCTTGAGGGGGCAGTGACATGACCCAGGCCGCCACCAACACCCCGCTCAGTGCCGACCCGGTCCTGCAGACACGGCCCGAGAACCGCGTGTGGAAGAAATTCCGCAGCCACAAGAGCGCGATGATCGGTGGCGTTCTTGTCGTCTTTTTCATCCTGATCGCGCTGGCCGCACCGCTGCTGCCCATCCCGGAGCCTGCGGCGACCGACTGGGGTGCCGTGCGCAAGGCGCCCAACTGGGCGCACTGGATGGGGACGGACGAGATCGGGCGCGATGTGATGTCGCGCCTGATCTGGGGCGCGCAGGCATCGCTGCTGGCGGGCGTTGTATCGGTCGGCATTGCCGTGCTGTTCGGCGTGCCGCTGGGCATTGTCGCGGGCTATTTTGGCGGCTGGACGGACGCGGTGATTTCGCGCTGCACCGAGGCGCTGCTGGCAGTGCCGTTCCTGATCCTTGCGATTGCGCTTGCGGCCTTTCTCGGCCCGTCGCTGACCAACGCGATGATCGCCATCGGTATTTCGGCCACGCCGATCTTTATCCGTCTGACGCGCGGGCAGGTGATCAGCATCAAGTCCGAAGATTACGTGGACAGCGCCCGCGCCATTGGCCTGCCGACGCCCAAGATCCTGACGCGCTATATCTTTCCCAACGTGCTGCCGCCCATTCTGGTGCAGGCTACGCTAACCATCGCCACCGCAATCATCGCAGAGGCGTCGCTGTCCTTTCTGGGGCTTGGGCAACAGGCCCCGGCGCCCAGCTGGGGGTCGATGTTGAACACGGCCAAGAACTTTCTGAACCAGGCACCGTGGATGGCGATGTGGCCTGGCCTGTCGATCTTTTTTGTGGTGTTGGGCTTCAACCTGCTGGGCGATGGCCTGCGCGACGCGCTCGACCCGCGCGAACACTGAGCTGGAGGAACCATGTCCGATTTCACCACCCGCCCCGAGATCAGAGGCACGTTCGGTGTCGCGACCTCCACGCATTGGATCGCCTCCGCCGTGGGGATGAGCGTCCTGGAAAAGGGTGGCAACGCGTTCGACGCTGCCGTGGCGACGGCGCTGACCCTGCAAGTGGTGGAGCCGCATCTCAACGGCCCTGCCGGCGACATGCCAGCGATTTTCTATTCGGCCGCGACCGGCAAGGTCGAGGTGCTGTGCGCGCAAGGCGTCGCACCCGAAGCGGCGACCATCGCGCATTACCTGGAGCAGGGCCTCACGCTGATCCCCGGCTCCGGCCTGCTGGCGACAGTCGTGCCAGGTGCGTTCGACGGCTGGATGCTGATGCTGCGCGATCACGGCACGATGAGCCTGCGCGAGGTGATGCAACCGGCCATCGACTATGCGCGCGACGGGCACCCGGTGCTGCCGCGCGTCGCCAACACGATTGCGGGGCTTCAGGACTTCTTTGAGGCGGAATGGCCGACCTCCGCTGCCGTATGGACGCCGGGGGGTACGGCACCCGAACCGCATGCGTTGTTCAAGAACCCCGATCTCGCACGGACCTATGACCGTCTCGCCGCTGCCACCGGCGACACGCGCGAAGCGCAGATTGACGCGGCCCGCGCCGCGTGGCGCGAGGGGTTCGTGGCCGAGGCGATCTTTGACTACCTCGCCGAGGCGCATGTGATGGATGTCTCCGACGCCAAACACTCGGCCGTTCTGGCCCCTTCGGACATGGCCGACTGGCGCGCGACCTACGAGGAAACGCTGAGCTTCGACTACCACGGCTGGACCGTGCACAAGACCCAAGCCTGGTCGCAGGGACCCGTCCTGTTGCAGGCGCTGGCGATCCTCAAGGGGTTCGACATCGGGGCGATGGACCCGAACGGGGCCGAGTTCGTGCACACCGTGATCGAAGCGATCAAGCTCGCCTATGCCGACCGCGAGGCCTATTACGGCGATCCGGATTTCAGCGAGGTGCCGATGGACGTGCTGCTGAGCGAGGCCTACAACGCCGAGCGCCGCGCACTGATCACAGCCAAGGCGTCGCAGGCGCAGCGCCCGGGCCGGGTGCCGGGGTTCGAGGGGCAGGCGGATGCCTATGTCGAACGTGCCGCGCGTGATTTCAACGTGGGCGCTGTTGCGGCGCAGGAACCGACCATGTCGCACCTTACGGAAAAGCGCGGCGATACGGTGCACCTCGATATCATCGACCGCTGGGGCAACATGGTGGCGGCGACGCCGTCGGGTGGCTGGCTGCAAAGCAGCCCTGTGATCCCGGGCCTCGGCTTTGCGCTCAATTCCCGCGCGCAGATGTACTGGCTGGAGGAGGGGCTGCCCGCATCGCTTGGTCCCAAGCGCCGCCCGCGCACGACGCTGACGCCCAGCTATGCCGAAAAGGACGGTGTGCAGCTTGTCTTTGGCACACCCGGCGGCGATCAGCAGGACCAGTGGCAGTTGATCTGGTTCCTGCGCTTTGTGCATTTCGGCATGGGTCTGCAAGAGTGCATGGACCAGCCGCTGTTCCACTCGATGCACTTTCAGGGCTCGTTCTTTCCCCGCGAGGTGCGGCCCGGCGAGATGATGATCGAGCCGGATGTGGGCCCGGACGTGATCGCGGACCTTAAGCGGCGTGGCCACAAGGTGACCGTGGCCGAGCCGTGGACCGTGGGCCGGTTGACGGCGGCGATGCGCGCGCCCGACGGGACATTGCGCGCTGCCGCCACGCCGCGCCTGATGCAAGCCTACGCGGTGGGCCGATGACCTATTCGCTGATCGCCCGCGACAGTAACGGCAGCATCGGTCTGATCGTCGCCAGCAAGTTCTTTGCCTGCGGGGCCGTGGTGCCGTTCCTGTCGGATACTGTCGCGGTCGCAAGTCAGGCCTTTTGCAACCCGGTCTGGGGCACCGAAGGGCGCGCGCGGATGATGGCGGGCGAGGCGGCCAAGGACGTGCTGGACGACCTTGTGGCGCGGGATGAGGGCCGCGCCATCCGTCAGGCGCACATGATGGATGGGCAGGGGCGCTTTGCCGCGCATACGGGTGCGGATTGCGTGGACTGGGCCGGGCACCTGATCGCCGCGGATCACTCTGTCGCGGGCAACATGTTGGCCGGTCCCCGCGTGATCGAGGCCACGTCGGAGGCGTATGCCCAAGGCTCCGACCTGTCGTTTGCCACGCGCCTGATCAGGGCGATGCAGGCCGGTGAAGCGGCGGGTGGCGACAAGCGTGGGCGGCAGGCGGCAGGTCTGGTTATCCACCGGGGTCAAAGCCATGCATGGCTGGACCTGCGCGCCGACGACCACGCCGACCCTCTGGGCGAACTGGAACGGCTATGGGACGTCGCGCAGGAGCGGTATGTGCATTTCGCCAAGGACATGCCGACGGCGGAGCGATTCTCCGGCCTGCCGACGCGCGACGGGAGCGACGCGGACATCGCCGAGGCCGAAGCCCGGCGTAAGGCCGAAGGCCGCGCCAGCCGATCCCACGCTGTTGAGCTTGAGTAATGCGGCGCGCCCCTTACGGTGCGCATTGTGCGTTGAGTTGATTGGGAAGCGAAGATGAACATCATGTCGCCAAAGGGCCCGACGGCCCATGTGCGGGAGCGCTTGCTTGAGCTGATCAAGTCCGGCGACCTCGGGTCGGAAGGCAAGCTGCCCACCGAACGCGCGCTGGCGGATCGCTTTGAGGTCGGTCGCCGGTTTGTTCGGCAGGCGTTGGATGCGCTGGAGGCCGAAGGACTTGTCTGGCGCAAGCAGGGCAAGGGCACCTTTGCCGGGCAGCCATCCGACCCGATCGGCGATCTGGCGGCGAGGATCACCGGCGAGACGAATGCCCTCGAAGTCATGGAGGCGCGGCTGTGCATCGAGCCGGAACTGGCGGCCTTGTGTGCCGCCCGGATGCTGCCCGAAGAGGTGGCGCGCCTGCGGATGCTGGCGCAGCGGCAGCTGGAGGCCGCGGATGCGCAGGCCATTGAGCTGTGGGATGGCTCCCTGCACCGGCTGATTGCCCAATGCGCCCGCAACCGGCCCCTGCTGACCGCGTTTTCCATGCTGGACAAGATCCGCTCGAACCCCGGATGGGTGGCCATCCGGGCCAAGGGGCGCGATGCCGCGTCCCTGCAGGTCACCCACAGCGAACACGTGGCGATCATCGAGGCCATTGCCGCCGGGCATGGCGATGCGGCGCGTATCGCCATGCGCGATCACCTCGAGACGCGGTTCAACGCCTTGCGTGGCGAACTGGCCCGCATGATCGATGCAGGCGCTCAAGATGTCTTTGCCACCTTGCCACCACGATAAACCGGGAAAGGAACCCGAATGCCCGTTCGCAACAGATTTGCCGAATTGCATGCCGACATCACCGCGTGGCGGCGCGATCTGCACGCCCATCCCGAGCTGCAATACGATTTGCCCCGCACCGCCGGTCTGGTGGCGGACAAGCTGCGCAGCTTTGGCTGTGATGCTGTTGTCGAGGGTATCGGGCGCACCGGCGTCGTGGCGCTGATCAAGGGCCGCACGAACCACAGCGGCAAGACCATCGCCTTTCGTGCCGACATGGATGCGTTGCCGATCTTCGAGGCGACCGGGGCGGAACACGCCTCGACCATCCCCGGCAAGATGCACGCGTGTGGTCATGACGGGCACACCGCGATGCTGCTGGGGGCCGCGCAATACCTGTCCGAAACCCGCAATTTCGATGGCACCGTCGCGGTCGTCTTTCAACCCGCCGAAGAGGGCGGGGCAGGGGCCGAGGCCATGGTGCATGACGGGTTGATCGACCGCTTTGGCATTTCGGAGATTTACGGGCTGCACAACTCACCGCTGTTGCCGCTGGGCCAGTTCGCGATCCGACCGGGCGCGTTCTATGCCGCCGTCGACAGCTTTCACATCGAGGTGACGGGCAAGGGCGGCCACGCCGCGCGGCCCAACAACACGGTGGACACGACGCTCGCTGCCTCTGCCATCGTCATGGCCTTGCAGTCGGTCGTGTCGCGCAACACAGACCCGCAACAGCCGCTGGTCGTTTCTGTCACCTCGTTTCGCACCGAAAGCGATGCGTTCAACGTGATCCCGGAACATGTGACGTTGCGCGGCACCGTGCGCAGCTTTGACATGGACGTGCGCGCCCGGACCATCGAACGGATCGAGGCACTCGCCACCCTCACGGCACAAAGCTACGGCGCCACCGCCACCTTCGGTTTTGACGAAGAGCCGTATCCGGTGATGGTCAACCACGACACCGAAACCGACCATTGCATCAGTGCCGCGCGCGAAGTTGCGGGCACGTGTATCACCGACGCACCGCGCACCACAGGGGGTGAGGATTTTGCGTATATGCTGCGGGCGTGCCCGGGCGCTTACATCCAGCTGGGCATCGGCGAGGGGCCGGGGCTGCACCACCCGGCCTATGATTTCAACGATGACGTGATCCCGACGGGCTGTTCCTACTGGGTCAGTCTGGCCGAACAGCGGTTGCCCGCATGATGATCGAGGCGGGACCGGACACCTGTCACTGGGGCTATTTCGACGCGACGCTCGACCCGGTGGCGACTGTGCCCAGCGGCGGCGAAGTCACGATCAACACAGTGTCCGGCGCGCCCGTCGTGCTGCCCGGCGAGGGTTTCCACGTGCCGCCCGAATTGCACGCCATTCACGCGATGGGGCCGCCCACCATGCCGGGGCATATCTTGACCGGGCCGGTCGCGGTGGAGGGGGCGCGGCCAGGCGATGTGCTCCAGGTTGATATCCTCGACGTGGGGTTGCGGCAGGACTGGGGCTATAACGTCATCCGGCCGCTGGTGGGCACCTTGCCGATGGACTTTGACCAGACGGTGCTGACCCATCTGCCGCTCGACGCGGAAGCGGGCGTGGCGCGCCTGCCATGGGGGCGTGATCTGGCGCTGGCGCCGTTCTTTGGCGTGATGGCGGTCGCACCGCCAAGGGGCTGGGGCCGCATCTCGACCATTGAGCCGCGGGCACATGGCGGCAACCTCGACAACAAGGAACTGGTCGCGGGCACCACCCTGTACCTGCCCGTGTTTGAGGAGGGTGCGCTGTTTTCCTGCGGTGACGGGCATGGCGCGCAGGGCGATGGCGAGGTCTGCGTGACGGCCATTGAGACGGCGCTTGCCGGCACGTTCCGGCTGACCGTGCGCAAGGACCTTGATCTGACCTATCCGGAGGCGGAAACGCCCACCCATGTGATTACGATGGGTCTGCACGCCGACCTCGACACCTGTGTCGAGATTGCCTTGCGCCGAATGATCGCCCTCGTCTCAGACCGCGCGGGGATCACGCGGGAAGAGGCGTATATGCTCTGTTCACTGGCCGGGGATCTGCGGATCACGCAAACCGTCAACCGCGAAAAGGGCGTGCATATGATGATGGCCAAGGCGCATCTGGCTGACCCGTAGGTTCAGGCCCGCTCAGGCGGCGATCATCCCATCGCACGACTGCTGGTCGAGGTGTTGGCAGGCTCAAATGGCGCACCGCGTCCGGTGGGCCTGGGCGTGACACGGTCAGGGCAGATTTGCGGTGACTTCTGCACACCAAAGGTCGGCGCGCCCGGTCAGCATGAGAGCGGACGCAGCGGCAATCACACGGATCAGCTTCTCTTCCTCCTGTTTGGTGTCTTCGCCCGCGTCGCTGCGCCTTTGCAGGTCTATCGCGAAAGCTTCAAGCGGTGGACAACCCACCAGACCAAAGTCAGCCGCCGGGATATCCGACGTTTCACCCGGTAATCCGACCGGGCCAGGGGCGCGTGTTGTGGTTGTCTCGGGGCAGGTGCCAAGGGTTTGCGCGACATCCGTGCAAAACGCGGGATAGGCATCGCGGGTATATCCGAGGCTTATCAAGTCCGTTTCGACACGCAAGATGTCCTGCTCGGGTGAACAGGACAGCAATGCGGGGCAAACCAGGCTCGCGGCTTGCGCGTCCGGTCGCTGCGGCCTGGTGTCGTCTCTTTTGGTGTCAAGCTGCCCGACGATGCGCAGCGTTGCTGTCTTGACGCGGTAGGCGTCGGGTTTGCCGATAATGCGTAAGGGTGGCGTGGCCGCGCGGTAGGTGTCGACCTTGGCGACGATACGTAGGGGTGGTGTCTTGATGCGGTAGGTGGCGGCCTTGGCGACGATGCGTATGGGTGGCGTGGTCGCGCGATAGGTGTCGGCCTTGGCGACGATGCGTAAGAGTGGCGGCATAACGCGATAGGTGTGCGGCCTTGCCACGATCTGCAGCGGCGGAGTCGTCACGCGGTAAGTGTCTACCTTGGCCGCGATGCGCAGGGGCGGTGAAGTCACGCGGTACGTGTCGGCCTTGGCGACGATTCGTATAGGTGGCGTGGTCGCGCGGAAAGCCTCAGGTTGCGCGACGATGCGCAGGGCGGGTGCCGTTGCCCGAAAGTCTTCGGCAGTGACAGCCGCCGCACCCAGAAAAAGGACCAGGGCCGCCCATCCTAATCTGAACAGCCGCTGCGTCATTGCCCCTCGAGGATCGATTGCAGCCCTTGCAGACCAACCGGAACCTGCGCCGACGGAACGGTTGCCGTTGCATTCGCAGCACGCCCCGACGCCTTGTTGTCGGCATGGGTGAACGTTGCTCTCAGGACGCTCGGATCATTCGTGGCGTCCAGCAGAATGCGGTCGCCGTCGCCGTCACCAAGGAAGTAAGCCCCGTTCGAGCCGCGCACCATACCCGAGCCCAGACCGGCAGCCGTGCCGCGAAAACTGTCCATTTGACATGATACGTTGGCGTTGAAGTCAGGTGACTGTGATACGCTTTTCAGAGCATCGGGGCCGGCAATGTCCAGATCCGGAGCGGAACCGTTCAAATCCCAACCAATGGTCATGCTGCCTGAACCCTGCCCGTTGACCAAGGTGATCGACCGCTCGCCCCTCAGGACCATGCCGCGTGGACCGAAGGACACCTCGCAAAACATCCGTCCCGATTGCACCGATGCCGGCAGGGAGACCTCGTATGGCACCTCGATGACAAGCGTGTTGTAGCCCTGCGCAGTTGCCGAAATGGCAGTAAGGACAAGGGCAAGGGCGCTGGCGAACAGGATGGATCTGACAAACATGGAACACTCTCCGAACAGGTGGTCATTGCGGGCGGATGTCGATTTCGACGGTCGTGCGTGAGGCGGCGGTAACGGTGTCGTTGCCGTCTGAACGTGGCAATACGCCCCCGTTGAAGCCGATCAGGTAGGTGATCGTATCGCCCTTGTTCCGGGGGCCGGGCAACACGACGGTGTTGCTGGCAGATTGTGAGGGGGTGAGGCCGCTCGGGTTGCTGTTGCCGACCATCATGACCGACGTCATGTTCTGGTCGAACCCCGACAGCAGCGCCACCGGCACGTTGTTTTCCAGCCGCATCGGCAGGGCCTGCACGGTCGAGATGCCGTCGCCGCCCGTGTTTATGGTGGCGGTCACTGCGGTGTCGCGGTTGACGACGATGCGTCGCCAGACGCGCCATTGTGCGAACCCGCCCGAGGGTTCCGGCGTATGTTCGGCATCGCGGATGGAGGTGGCGGTGCTGCGCCCGTCTGTGACGACGACAAACCGCTCCGGCCCGTCAAAGGTGATGTCTGCTGATATGTCCGAGGTCACCAGAACGCTGCGATCCCCCGGACCGCGCCCGGAGTCCGGCGGGTCGTATCGGTAGCTGTTGCTGTCAGAAACGCTGACATCGCGGCCCTCGCCCAGGGGCCAGTTTGCCACATGTCCCCCTTCGGCGGGCGTTTCCGGTTCGGGCGCGGCACCGGTGTCGACGGTCACGATGGCACCCGGGACGCCAGCGGGCGTTTTGGGGCAATTGTTCGTGATTGCATCAACCGGGGCATCATCCGCAGCCCCGGTCCCGAGGTCCATCAACTCCAGCATCAAGGCGGTTGGATTGTCGATCCCGCAATCGTCAAAGAAGTCCTCGACATCGGTGTTGATCGGTATCCGGCGGTCGGCTGTGACAACGGCAGTTACCATGTAGTCGGGATAGATCCGCTTGATCGGGATGACGGGCGCGCACTGGCCGGCGCGCTGGCCGGTGTGACACTGGATGCTGGATGACGTGCGTGGCTTGACCGGACAGTCCAGCAGCCCCTCGTTGCCGACCATGGTCAGGCGTCCGGGACCGATCAGTTCACAGCTCACCGGCGCATCGTCCGGGTGGCTGACGGTAAAGCCCAGCACCTCGCCATCGCGGCAGGTCAAAGTCTGCGGCGTGCGAATCAGCGCATCGCCTTTTGCGATCACAATGCTCGCCAGTGCCTTGGGGGCGGGTGCGCAAATGCGCGCGCTGTCGTGCGGATAGGTGGCGGTCACCGTGACAAGTTCCGTGCAGCTCTGGAGGCTGTCGGGCGCAACATATGTCGTGTCAAGGTTGCCGGTGTTCGACAACGCGCCAAGGGGTGGCGCCGCAAAATCGACACGGCTGTACTGAGCGCCGGACACCGATGCCGTGACAGCCGCCACGTCGCCGGGCGCGATGCGCGACGGCACTGCCGTCAGCGTGATCTCTGGGGTCTGGACAGCCCAGCCCATGTCCAGCCGGGCAAAGAGACCCGCGAACGCGTCGGGCTTGGTGGTGGCAATGGCGGTGATGCCGTCACCCGTGCCTTGCCAGCATGCCCGGGCGTGGTACTGGCGCACGTCCCAATCAGCTTCGCCGCGATAGCCGAGGGTGACATATGGCCGGTAGGTCTCGGGTTCGACCCTTGTACGCCACGTGCGCGCGGGCACTGTGATGATGTCAAAGCTGCCCTTTTGCTGGGTGTCGCCGTCCTGTTCCTTCTTTTCCAGTGTGTCCTTGGCAGCTGCTGTTGCCAGGCCCACCAGCCGATCCTCGGCACTGTCGAGCGACGCTTGCAGGCGCCTCCGGGCACGTTCCGCCTTGGTGACGATTTCGGCCCCTTCGCCGAGGGCCTTGGCCCCCTTGCCAAGGGCCGTGAAGCTGGTTGCCAGATCAAGGGCACCAAGGGCCGCGTCAAGCCCATCGGCGAACACCTTGATCTCGTAGGGCTCCCCCTTGGCGACCAGTGTGAGGTCTGGAAAGACCTTGCGCGGATCATCCGCCAGCAACGCGTCGCCCGGCACCGGGCTGCCTTCGATCGACAGGCTTACGGGATAATTGTAATCTTCGATCTTGGTGTGTTTGTCGATCATGGTCAGGACACCGCCCACGAGGGCGGCACTGGTCATGGTGGCGGGTTCAAACGCTGCGATGCTGTAGACCTTTTGCGCATCCTTGAGGGATTGCAGGATAACCTTGCGGTTGTACTGCCGGGCACGGCCTTCGACCAGCAGCGCGCTCAACGCGCCGATGCTGACATTGTCGGCCGGGGGAGCCGCATAACCGCCGCTGTTTTTGACGCGCAGGGGGGTGTTGGCCTGCCGGGGCAGGGGCGGGACAAAGCGGATCTTGTCGATGCGGGCGCGGTCCATGCGCATCATCCGCTCCAGCGCGCCGCTGTTCTGTAGCGCGCTGGAAAACATGCGGTTCAGCGCTTGGGGTTCGTCCGCTACACCAAGGTCCCGCCAGAAGGCGCTTTGCAGCTTGCCGGTGCGGAGGAACCCGAACACCGGATGGCCCTGACCGGCCTCCGACCAGATGTAGCGCGCGGCCGCTGCATAGCCCAGCTCGGGCGGGATCGTGGTCGCGTCCGCGCGGAACTGCGCCACGAGGTCTTCGGCATCTATGCCGTCCTCGCTCAGTGCCTTGACCAGATCCTGCATGGCCAGGCGCATCAGGATGGGCAGCGCGTCCGGGATGTCCAGTTGTGGCGCCAGTTCGGCATGCAGGCTGCCCGCCCCTTCGAATTGCACTGTCAGGGTGCCGGTTGCGTCCGGGCCATCAGGATGGTCGGGCAGGTAGATGTCTGCGCTGTGCGGCGCATCCGCGCGCTGTTCGGCCAAAATGCTGACGGGTCGCCCATCATCCAGCAGGCCCCAGACCGCACCGGAGAAATCCGCAGGCAAGCCGACGGCAACCAGCCGCGCGCCGGGTGCCTTGAGCGGGGCGACACCCTGATCCTGCCAACGCAGCGTCAGATCATCGGGCAGCAACTGGTCCGTCCGCAGCCTGAAATCCAGCTCAAGCAGTTCCTCCATGCGCTGTGTGACGCGATCCTCGGGCAGGGTGCCGTTCAGAACGCCGGTGGCCAGTCGCGACATCTCGTCGGCGATGCGGGCTGACCTGTCTTGCAGCGGATCCGCGCTGGCCGCACCCGAAAGCCCGGCCAGAACCACACTCAGCCACGCACAAAGGCGCGATATGCTCACCGCGTTGGCCTCCGTCTCAGGACCGCGACCTGTTCGACATCGAATTCGATAGCTTCGACTTTTTCGCCACCGCCGATGATCCGCACGGCAAAGCGCGCGTCGTCGCTCAAGTAGCGCTGAAGCGCCGTGAGGGGTGCGCCGATCTCGTGGGTGTAGAACTGGTCGTCGGACAGGCGCGCCACGGCTGCGACGCAGGTCTTTTCACTGCGCATGAGCTCCGTCATTTGCGCTTTGACCGTTGCGGGTTTGACCTCTGCCTTGGTCGCGTTGACCACGTCCTTGAAAAATATGGCCAGGGCGGAGCAGGCATCGGCGTGCGCCATTTGGCCCGACCCCACCAGCAGGGCCGCGCAAAGCAATGTCTTACGTGTTGAAAATGTCATCTCCGATCTCCTTGCGTTCAGAATTCCTCACTCTTCCATAGGTCGAAGCGTTCCGCCGTCTTCGACGAGGCGCAGCACCGTACCGGCGGCGAAATCTGCCGCGATGGGCACACGCCGTTCGTCGATGACCAGGATCAACTCGGACAGGTCGCGCGACACGAGGGTGCGCACCGTGCCGTCCTCCGACAGGCGCACACCCGCGCTGCCCATCGTGACAACCGACTGGAATTCAAAGGCGATGCGGGCGGATTGGCTTTCCGGGGCCAGCGCAATTTCGACAAGGCTGGCATCAAGGTCCACGCGCAGCACTGCCCCGTCTTTTGCGTCCTCGGCGATCCGGACCTCTTGTGTCACGGGTTCGCTGCCCAGCACGTCCAGCTTGGCCGTATACAGCCCCGGCACCGCCTCGAGCGTTGTGCCGACATCCGGGCCAAGCCATGCGTCGTCGCGTTCCACGAACCAGTCGATGCGGTCGCTCACGGTCGTGTCGCTTTGTGCCAGAACGGCTTGCAACATCAGGTCCGGGCGCTCCTCCTCCCGGCAGGCGCCGACCGACAGCATCGCGAGCGCTGCAAGGGCAAGGGGAAGTGATCTGAGCATGAGTGCCTCCTACCGGCCAAGAGCCGCTGCGAATTCGGAGCAGTGTTTGGGGTTGCTGGCGTCGATGGATGTCACGCCAAGGGTGACCATCGTGGCGAGCAATGCCTGTTTGTCCGCACTCTGCGGGCCACGCAGGATTGGACGCAGGTCCTTGACCAACTGGTCACAGCCGCCTTGGGCAGGCGCCAAGTCGGCCTGTGTCGGGCTCGCATCCGGGATGCCGACCTCGGTCAGGGCAGCCAGCAGGGCCTTGCATTGCGCCTCCGTGCGAGTGTCCCAATCGGTGATACCGACCTGGGTCACGGCAGCGAAAAAGGCGTCGCGCTTTGCCGTATCGCCGGCCTGTCCGATCGCGACCGCCATATCCTGTGTGGCTGCGCAGGCCGACACGTCGCTGGGCGCTGGCTGCGGCGGTGGGGCCACCTGGCCTGGCGCCTGTCCCAGCCGCACAAGGGTCAGGCGCATGTTCATTTGCAGCATCTGGTGATCGGCCAGCAATTCGAGGGTGGCGCGCTGCGCGCTGACCCGGTCGATGAAGACAGACACCGGGATCGGCACGCCGACCCAATCGGGCAGTGTCGCCTCCCACCCTGATGAGCCGGTAGACGTCATGCGAATGGCCTGTGGCAGCGGCGCGGGCAGGCTCAGCAAAACGTGATCCGCCTGCGGCGTGATGCGGATGGTTTCGTCGCCGTCCATCTCGAAACGTTGGCTTTGCCCCATGAAGCGCAGCGTGCCGTCCACGGCCTCGGTCCGGTATTCAAAGGCGTCGGGCGGCGGTGTGATCGTTCCGCTGGCCAGCGCGGACACGTCGATATATCCGCTCAGCCCATCGAAAAAGGCCAGGCAACGCCCCGCATCGCAGAAATCCGTGACCTCGAGCCCGCACTGATTGGCGCCGATGCCACCGATCACCCCGTCTGATGTGGCGTCGGCATGGACGTCCAGCACGGCACGCCCCGGCAGATCGCCGGTGCAGGCCGCGTGGGCGGCACCGGACGCCACGCCCAGCACCAGAGATGCTGCCCACAGCGCGCGGATCATGTCGACCCTCCGCCCAGCCCTAACGCGGCGACGGACAGGTCGGCGCTGATGCGTTTGAACTCTGCGGCGTCCACATCGTAAAGCGACGCACGCTCAAACCCACCGCGTCCGGCGACAAAGCTGTAGGGCACCTGTTCCAGCTTCATGTTGTAGCTGGTGACGTTGCCATTATAGAGCCTGCGCGCCGCGGCGATCTGGTCTTCGGTTTCCTCGAGCTGGGATTGCAAAAGCCGGATGTTTTCGTTCGCGGTGATCTCGGGCGTATCTTCTGCATAGCTGACAAAGTCGTTGAGGGCGCTGGTCAGTTGCGCTTCGGCGCGGGTGATGTCTTCGGGCGTGCCACCGGACATGAGGCGCACCGCCTCTTCGCGCGCGCCCAGCAATTTGTCGAAAATCGCGTTCTCATGGGACATCGCCGTTTGCGCTGCCTGCACGAGGTTTGGCACCAGCGCGTGGCGCCGCTTGAGCTGGATTGTGATGCCGGACCAGCCTTCGTTCACACGCTCGCGCCCGGCGACAAGCGCATTCTGCGATACGGCCCAGGTGACGGGAATTGCAATGATCACGAGTATGATGAGCGTGGTCAGCATGAAACCGGACCTCCTATTCCACGTACCGTTTGAAAGCCGTTGCCGCTTCGGCAAAGTCCTCGACCGCCTCGGTCAAAAGACGTTGAAGGGCAGACGCATCTGTTGTCTGAAAATTGCGATAGCCGCCAAAAAACACAGTATCGCGGTCGATGATGACCCGGGCGGCATAGCTTTGTGACAGGTCAATCAACGTGGCCTGCGTGGCGGGTGTCAGCACCTGCAACAGGGCCGCACTCGAGACACCTTTTGCGACGGCTTCGCCTTCTTCCGAGCGCAGGCGGATGTTGAACGTTTCGTTGAACTCGGTGCTTTCGGTTTTCACGTCCTGATCGAACGGGCCCTTGGCGGTCGCGAATTCGGGCATGATCTCGGCATGGATGCGGGTATCGCGATCAAGGCGGTAGGCGACAACGAACATCGCGGTTTCGCCATGCGTCGTTTTGGGGCCGGCGCGCACTGCGTTCTTGGGCCCGCCGAACAGGGCTTGCGACTGGATCAGGGACAGGCCCATCCAGAATGGGATGTTAGCCCTCGTCTTGCCCCAGATCTCGTGCTCCAGCACGATCGGGATCGAGGCACCGACGCGCAGAACCAAAAGGCTTTTGATCCGCCCGGCGAGGCGGGCAATCTTGCCCTCGGGCAGTTTTGTGCCGCCCAGATGCCCCGCGGCATGGGCCGCATTGGCAATCCGTGCACGCCGGTTCCTGTTCTCGCCGGTCAGTTCCGAACCGAACAGGACGAACAGAAAGCCCACAGTCGCTGCGGCAATCCCATGGAATTGCCACGCGTCCGAAAACACGGCCACTGCAAAACCGGCAAGGCAAACGAGCAGCATAGGACCGGTCAGGTTACGCACAAGCCCAGCCAAAGGGTGCGCCGTGACGGCGGCCTCGTCGGGGCGGGTGGCAACCACCTCTCCGTCAATCGGGTCCCATGTCGTGGCCGTCATTGCGCCACCTCGCGCAGATCGGCACTGGCGTCGGCGGGCATGACGACCTGAAGCGCCGTCAGGCTGCCCGGTGCGATGGTGATGGGCCGGGTCAGCTTGCGCTTTGCAATACCCCAATCCTCGATCACCAGCGCATAGTCGCCCGGCAGCGCCAAAAGCGGTTTGCCAGCGCCGTTCGCATTGAACTTCATCCGGTCGGGTGTGCCGTCATCCTTGAGTGTCCACAGATTGAACCGGACATGACCGTCGGGCAACGCGCCGCCAGCCTCGTCCACCGGCGTCAGACGCAGGGCGCCATGCGGCAGCAGGAACTCACCTTCGCTCACCGTGCCGGGCTCAATATCCACCTCAACGGGGGCAGGGGCCGATTCAGTCCGGCGCTGCAGCAGAACGCGCACCTCGTACCGACCCGGGGCAAAGGTCGACCGAAGCTCCGGCTCGAAGCGCCCCAGCTTTTGCCCTGTGGCCACGTTGGTAATCTCCCAGGAGATCATCCTCTGGTCGATCAGGTCAGGCGCAAGCGGAATGGCCTGAAAATCGACAACGCCCGCGTTCAGCACCATGGTTGCGTGTGCCGTGTCGAATTGTTCGACCGTGACGGGCACATCGACCTCGCCGCCTTCGTACCTGGCGCGGACGATGTATTTGCCGGGCTCGGCCTTCAGCGCGACATAGGGCTCGTAGGCGACGCGGCTGGTTTTGCCATCGCTTTGCCGGATCAGATCGAGGGACAGTTTGTCAATCTGCCCAAGCTCCAGCGGCGGGCTGTCTGCTGTCAGTTGTACGTTGATCTGCAGGTTGTGCTTGGGCTCGACCTGCGGCGGCTCTTCGACCACGGCTTGCTGGGGAATGTCTTCGGCCACCGCAACGGACAGGGCCGCGGCCAACTCGCCCGCATTGCCCGCATCGAAATAGCGACCGCCGGTTTCCTCGGCAAGACAAGCGACCGCAGCGCCATCGGCCCGGGACAGGCCGAACCCCACAACATGTGCCGTGAAATCCACACCAGACTGTTCGAGCTCGCGCGCAAGGGCGCAGGGGTCGGCATCGCAGGTCTCGAGCCCGTCAGTGACCAGCACGACCGTTGCGCGGTTCTCGGTATGCTGCATGGCGGCAGCGGCGCGGCGCACCGCTTCGGTCAGCGGTGTCTTGCCCTTGGGATTGATCGCCGCGACGGCCGCTGCAATCGCGCCGTTCGTGCCCTTGGCGGGCGGCACAAGCACCTCGATATCGCTGCAATCGCCCTTGCGATTGTGCCCGTAGGCGATCAGCCCAAGCGATTGCGTCACGGCCGCAGCGCCCAGACTGTCACGTACGACATCGCGTGCGATGACAACCTTGTTCACCCCGTCAATCTGGCCCCACATGGACCCCGACGCATCCATGACCAGCATCGTGGTGTCCTCGGCCTGAAGGGCCGTTCCGGCGCACAAGGCCGAAGCTAGCAGCAGCGCACGCATGGCCGTCAGTCCTGCGTGGGAAATAGGCTGAGCATGGCGGCGCATTCCTCATCCGTCGGGTTTTCCGACATGACTTCGGCACGGGCCTCTTCGAGGGTGACCGTTTCGCCAGAGCGTTCGCCAAGCTCGATAAAGAGATCGATCAATTCCTCGCATTGGGTCTTGGGTGTTTCAGCGGCAAGCGGCGCTGCTAGCAGCACCGTGGCGCAAGTGGCGAAAAAGACGGTTCGGGTCATCATCAGGCTCCCATCATCTGTTTGAATTCGAACTGGAAAAACCGGTTACGGCTGGCAGGTCACGGCCCCCGCCGAAGAAATGTGCACCTCGTGCGTCAAGGCGTCGTCCAGACGGACGACAAAGCGGTCTTCGCGTCCCTCGACGAGCATTTCGCCCTGGCCTTCGATCTTGCAAACCTGGCGTGTTCCGGCGTTGTTCGGGGTGCACCGGATTTTTCCGTCGGTGGCGCGCACCACAACGTCGCCAAACTGCATGAGCAGAATGGATTGCTGTTTCCGGTCCTCGAAGAGGTTCGCGTCCTCGAGCACGCTGCACTGCGCATGGGCTGCGCCGGCGGCGATACACGCCCACAATGCGTGCAAACTTATGTTTCGGATCAGTGCAATAGGTCTAAAAAATGTCATGCCCTATTGGCTGACAGACCGGGGCGCCGTGTTATATCATCAATATTGATGAAAATTGTCCGGACCAAGCAGATATACACACACAGAACGCACCGGTCTTATGCGGCGACACATTGAAAGAGCGTAGATGACATCGAACGCGAAAGACCGGGTGCTCAACCTCGTGTCATCGGCCTATGGGGTGGCGATCCGCCCCGAACGGTTCGACGCGTATCTCGAGGCTTGGGACGACTGGTTCGATATGCTGATCGAGGAATCCGAGGCGGCGTTCGGGGAGGTCTCTCCGGCGATCTCGGACGCGTTGGAACAGTCGAACCATCTGCAAAACACGATGCCGGTGACCGCTCTGGAACGGATGCTTGTACCGGTCGTGTTGCTGGATGCGGATGACGCGGTCGTGGCGCACAATTCGGCCGCCGCCAAGCTCTTTGCCGAAGAAGGGCTGGACGAGGCGCGCATCCTGTCGAACCGCACTCCGATCTTTGGCGCAGACACCAAGAGCAAGCACGAGATTTTCCGGTTGGGCGGCGGGCCGCAACACCGCAGCTTCCTCGCCATCGAAACACCCGTCAAAGCCGCCGTCGCAGCGGAACATCCGACCGCAGACCGCGCGCTGTACCTGTCGCTCATGGATTGGAGCGCGGTCTTTGCCTCGGAGCTCGCCGAACGTTTCAATCTGACCGAGGCGGAGTTGCGCGTTGCCAAAGGGCTGTTCGAGGGGCGAACAGCGCAGGAAATCTCGGGCGATGTCGCGCGCAGCCTTCCGACAATCCGCAGTCACATCAAGGCACTGCTGCTCAAGACGGGGACAAAACGGCAGGGTGAACTGGTTCAGTTTCTGTCGACCCTGCGGCAAGTCCTCGATGTTGTTCCGTCGAGCGATACGCCGCAACCGCGCGCCAGTTTTGATCAGGTCGATTTGAACGGACCCGCGGGTATGTTGCAAGTGATCCGCTACGGTCGCGGGCGCCCCTTGCTGTACATCACGACCTCGTCCTGCCCCGAGGAAACCGAAGGCTTCCGCGCCGCCCTGATCGAACAGGGTTTCGCCGTCACCGCGCCGGTGCGCCCCGGTTTTCGCGGCAGCCACTTTGCCGGCACGGACGCGTCCGACGAATTGCTGGACGAATGGCTGGATATGCTTGTGGCGATGACCGGACCAAATCCGCTGGTGGTTGGGCACCGCGAAGGCGGCATCGTGGCCACGCGCGCGGTCGAGCGTCTTGCGACGCGGGGGGAGCCTGTGTCGGGGTTGGCGCTGTTGACGACGGGGGCGCCCGTGCTGGATTTGTCCGAGTTCGACGACAAGCCAGCCAGCATTCGCCGGTCATTTGTCGGGGCGCAGGTCGCAAACCCCGCCGTGCGCCTAGGCTATCATGCCGGGCGCAGGCTTTTTCACACCGGCAAGGTCGGGCAGGATCACATCATCCGCTTTTTCCACAAGGAAAGTCCGACCGACCGCGCCAAGCTTGCGGACCCGTTTTATTATGAACTCACGCGGGAGTTCCTGTTCTATTGCTTTGATAACACCGATCTGATTGTGCGCGACATCGCGCGGTGGGGCAGCGATTGGGCGCCGGCCCTGACGACGGCCTGCAACGCGGCCCCGGTCTTGTTCATTCACGGCACCGATAACGTGATGCAACCGGTGGCAAGCATCCAAGCGCTCGCGCGACGGCACAACAATTTGCGCCTCATGGCGCTGGAGAACACGGGCCAGCTTGCGATTTACGAACATCCTCAGATCATCGCCAAAGCCCTGGCCGACTTGGGAGATCAGTAGCGGGTCGGTGCGCTGTTCACCCGCAGGCGCTCCAATTGGCACGACAGGACCCGAGCGCCTGGTGATGTTGTGGAGGCGTCGACAGGGCGAAGACGTCCGCGGCATGTGTGAGAACCGGCAGAACGTTCACCTTCACAGGTCAAGGATACCGCCAGTTTTGCCCCCGTGGCAGCCGATGGTGGCCTTCCCCAACGAAGTTTTCCCACGGTGTTCTGGAAAACAAAGGCTCACGCTGACGCCTGATCCGGGCCGTGCAGGTGTAGAACCCGTTCCTGTTTGTTTCAGGTTTTGCACCGTGAGTAGGTAAGACGCCGGAAAAAGAGGCGCGCAAGAAGGCCCGGCAAGGCGTCTCCGATTACGTCGACCCGTTCTACAACCCAAGACGCAAACACAAGCAACGGCGCGCTGTCGACCGTTGACCTCGAAGAAAGACGGCTCAATCGGGAAACGGCAGGTGTCTGGTTAGCTTGGAGCGCAGCAAAAATAGTTATTGGAGCAGCGCACCAGCAACTAAGACCTGTGATGAACCTCCTGCAAGCCGTAAACCGGTGTGTCGATGCCTTCCATGCGCGCTTTGATCTGCAGGGACAGGAATTGAGAGTAGTGGCGCGACTGGTGAAGGTTACCACCGTGGAACCAGAGTGCTTCCTGCTGCGTGGGCTTCCACATGTTGCGCTGCTCGCCTTCCCAGGGGCCGGGATCCTTAGGTGTGTCAGAGCCCAAACCCCAGACCTTTCCGACCTTGTCGGCAGTCTCCTGGTCGATCAGGTCTGCGACCCAACCATTCATTGACCCATAACCCGTTGCATAGACGATCAGGTCGGCTTCAAGCCTGGTTCCGTCGTCAAGTATCACGCCGTCTTCGACCACTTCGGTGACCTGACCCGCTTTCAGCTTGATCTTGCCATCGATCAAGAGCTGGCTGGCACCGACGTCGATATAGTACCCCGAACCGCGCCGCAGATACTTCATGAACAGGCCCGAATTGTCGGCCCCCCAATCAAGCTGAAATCCGGCCTTTTCCAGCCCTGCATAAAATTCGGCGTCGACCTCCTTGATCTTGTCGTACACGGGGATCTGGAATTCGTGCAGGATGCGATACGGGAGTGAGGCAAAAATCAGATCCGCCTTCTGCGTTGTCACTCCGGCTTCGACGGCGCGCTCGGAATAGAGATCGCCCAGCCCGTATTCCATCAGCGGTTCGGAACGCACGATATGGGTCGAGGACCGCTGGACCATCGTCACATCCACATCGTTTTCCCAAAGTGCGGCGCAGATGTCGTGCGCCGAATAGTTCGATCCGATCACAAGAGCCTTCTTGCCCTTGTACTTGTCCGGGCCGGGGTGCTGGCTGGAATGGTGCTGATCTCCCTTGAACGTGTCCATACCGGGAAAGTCCGGGATGTTCGCCTTGCCCGACATGCCGGTGGCAAAGACCAGTTGCCTGGGCCGCAAAGTGACCGTTTCCCCGTCGCGGTCGACGGTGACGGTCCACGCCTTGGCTTGCGCGTCATACGCCGCATGTTGGACCGTGGACCGCGTCCAGTAGTTCAGCTCCATGACTTTGGTGTACATTTCAAGCCAGTCGCCGATCTTGTCCTTGGGCGAAAAGACGGGCCAGTTTGCTGGAAACGGCAGGTACGGCAGATGGTCGTACCAGACCGGGTCATGCAGGCAGAGCGATTTGTAGCGCTTGCGCCAGCTGTCGCCCGGGCGCTCGTTCTTTTCGACGATGATGGTCGGAACGCCCAGCTGACGCAGCCGTGCACCGAGTGCGATGCCACCCTGACCGCCGCCGATGATGACGGTGTAGGGCTGCGTGGCATAGCCAAGCTCGGCCTGTTCCTTCTCACGCTCTTCTGTCCATGTCAGTCTGTGTTTGCCCGCACCGTGTTTGGCGCCAAGCGGGCGTTCGTTGCCCAGTGGTTCCTCATGGCCCTTGAGTTCGCTCATGGACGTGAGCAGCGTCCAGATCCTGCCGTCCTTTAGGCGGACCAGCCCGTAGCCGCGCGCGACATCCGTTTCAAAGGTGATCCAGGCAGTGGTGATGCCGCCGTCTTCGGTCACGGGTTCGTTGTCGGCAATCCGCCATTTGCCGGGCTTGATCGAACCCAGTTGCGCCGTGAGCATATCGCGGACCTGATCCGGGCCTTCCAGAGTGCGGATGTTCCAGGTGAAGGTGACAAGGTCGCGCCAGTAACTGTCCGTCAGGAACATTGCCACTGCGGCGTCTATGTCACCGCGCTCCAGTGCGCCCCCAAATTCATCCAGAAAACCTTGGACTTCGGTGTCGAGTGTCGTGTCCAGCATTGCGCGCCCTCCCAAGTGCAACTTGTGAGAATGTGCCAGAACGGAGCCGTCTGTGCGACAGTTTTGACCGCGGTGCCCGGTTTCTTGCCGATGCGCGAGGATCAGAGAAGCGCGTCGACTTCGTGCCGTTGAGGCATGGCCGGTGCTGTGCCGGCGCGCGTGACCGATATCCCGGCTGTGACGCATCCATACCGCACCGCATCGTATGCAGCCTTCCCAGCCGCCAGCGCGGCGGCAAACCCCCCGTTGAATGCGTCGCCGGCACCGGTCGTTTCGACCACCTGTCCCGCCTGCACCGCCGGGACCAGCCCATGGCCGGACAGGTAGGCACCTTGATCGCCCATAGTAATGATTGGCGTGCCGCCGCCCTTGGCCATCAGGATTGCGCAGGCCGCTTCGGCCTCGGCCTCATTTGTGACGGCCAAGCCCGTCAGTGCCTCGCATTCGGTTTCGTTCGGGGTCACGTAGTCGCAAAGCGGCAACATACCGTCGGGCAATTCTGCGGCCGGCGCCGGGTTCAAAACGGTGGTCACACCAGCGGCACGGGCAAGTTCGAGTCCACGCATCGCCGCGTCCAGAGGCTGTTCCAGTTGTGTGACGAAGACGTCCGCACTTTGGATCAAGCCCTTCTGCGCCTCGACGTCATCGGGCGAGATCAGGGCCGCGGCTCCGGGAGAGACGATAATGGCGTTGTCGCCTGTGCTTTCCTCGATGAAGATGAAGGCGGCGCCCGTATAGCTTTCGGTGATCGTGCGCACATGCGGCTTGACCCCGGCCCCTGCCCAGGTGTCGCGCGCAAGCTTGCCAAAATCATCGTCGCCCAAGTTGGAGATGAAATGGGTGTCAGCCCCCATCCGGGCGCAGGCCACCGCCTGGTTGGAGCCCTTGCCGCCGGGGCCGAGCGCGAATGAACTGCCCAAAACGGTTTCGCCCATCACCGGCATGCGGCCCGCGCGATAGGCCGTGTCGGCAACAAAGACACCCAATATGACAACGGTGCCCATGATCAGCCCTCGTCCGGGCCAACGACGCCCTTGCGCAAGGCAAAGCAGCCGTAGAACCGGCGTTCGCCGGTCTGGATGACGGCATAGGCCTGTTTGGCGCGGTCGTAGAACGCATAGCGTTCGATGCTCATCATGGTGGGGCCATCGGCGGCGGTGATCTCTGCCTGAACCTCTTCCATCACGGGCAGGATGGTGTCGGCTTCGTCCACCACTTCCATGCGCGCGGCGGCGTCATCGACGAACGTGTCGATGGGATAGACAGACAGGACAGCGCGCACGACCTCGGCCGCGGGGCGATCTATGCGCAACACCTCGCCCAGCACGGTTTCGCGGGCCACACTGTCGGATGGAAAGTTCGTGTCAGCGATGATCAGATCATCACCATGACCCATCGCCCGCAGCGCATACAGCACGTCGGCGTTGAGGATCGGATCGATTCCCTTGAGCATGTGTTGTCTCCTTTTTCCGGGCACTCAGTTCAGTTGGGCAGCCACCGCTTTGGCCATGGCCGCGCCGATGGCGGCGTGTGCGGTTGCATCGAGGTGGATACCGTCAATCGGGTCGACGGTGGCAACGTCGTTCAGGTCGATGAACCCGGTGCCGTTCCGCGCGGCCATCTCGCGCAGCCAGGCGGGCAGCGCGGCTGACTTTTCCGCCCCACCGGCGAATATGTCCCTGAAAATACCTGTTTCCTGAACAGTGACGGGTGCGGCCAGCAGGACGCCCGGCGCCTGCGAATTCGGTCCGTTGTCAGAGCGCAGGACCTCGGTTGCGAGCCGTTGCAGCCCGAGGGCGATGTCATGCGCCGACAGAGCAAATCGCGATTTCAGGTCGTTGGTGCCCAATGCCAGTATGACCAGATCAATCGGTCTGTGGCTCTCCAGAATGGCGTGCAACGTGCGCGCGCCGTTCTTGTCCAGGCCTTCGATCGGATCGTCCCACACCGCCGTGCGGCCCGGATGCCCTTCGGCGATGATGTCCCAATCGGGCGGCAACAAATCGGCCATGACGGTCGGCCACCGGTCGGATTTCTCGTGTCGCCGTCGGTCCATTGGCCCGGCCATGGCAACCGTCCCGTGCGTGTTGCTGTCGCCAAAGCATAGGACCGTGCGTGATGGCATGTTCAGCCCGCCAATCTGTCGCCGGTTGCACGGTCAAAGCAGTGCAGGTGGTCCGGATCAGGGGCCAGATGCACCGTTTGTCCGGGATCGAACGCGTAGCGCTCGCGAAAGACGGCGGTGACGTCCTGACCCTGGAAATTCAGGAACACCATCGTTTCGGACCCGGTCGGCTCAACGACCTTTACCTGCATGGGCAGGCCGGTGTCGGCAAGTCGCAGGTGTTCGGGGCGGACGCCAAGGCGGACCTTGCCCGCGCCGGATGGCCCGGCATATGCGTGCCCGGCGATCTCGATCCGTCCGCTGGCCAAATCGGCATCGAGAAGGTTCATGGATGGCGCACCGATGAAGGTCGCCACGAACTCGTTGGCGGGATTGTCGTACAGCTCAAGCGGTGTGCCGATCTGTTCGATAGTGCCGCCCTGCATGACCACGATGCGGTCGGCCAGCGTCATGGCCTCGATCTGGTCATGGGTGACAAAGATGGTCGTCGTCTTCAGCCGATGGTGCAGTTCCTTGATCTCGGTCCGCATCTGGATGCGCAGCTTGGCGTCAAGATTGGACAGCGGTTCGTCAAAAAGAAACACCTGCGGGTCGCGCACAATGGCGCGGCCCATCGCGACGCGCTGCCGTTGCCCGCCCGACAGATGCCGCGGCTTGCGGTCGAGGTAGTCCGTCAGGCTGAGGATTTCAGCGGCCTCTTTGACCCGGCGCGCGATCTCGGCCTTGTCCGTGCCCGCGACCTTGAGAGCGAAACCCATGTTCTCCGACACGGATTTGTGCGGGTAAAGCGCGTAAGTCTGAAACACCATCGCGATGTCGCGCTGCGCAGGAGGCAGGTTGTTCACGATGCGATCCCCGATGGCGATCGTGCCGCTGTTGATGGGTTCGAGGCCCGCGATCATACGCAGCAGTGTGGACTTGCCGCATCCCGATGGGCCAACCAGCGCTACGAACTCACCATCCTCGATATCCACGTTGACGCCGTGAATGACCTCGGCGGCACCGTAGGATTTCCGGATATCCTGAATCTTGACCCCTGCCATACTGGCGTCCCCCATTTCGAAACTTGATGCTAGTGAATGGTTTTTTTGTTGTCCACGTGTGCATGCCAGCTTTTGTTGACTTAAGGTAAATCTCACGCATAGTGAAAGTTCCTCGGGGGAGTACGGGGCGCTATCACCTAGAAAAAATAACAAAAAATGCGCCTGACCATCTGCCCAAGGACATATTTGTCACCAAATCCAGGGAGGATGGACATGAAGGTGGAGCTTTATAACTACATCAGGGCCGCCCAGAAAATGAACCGGCGCCAGATGCTGAAAGGCACGGCGGCACTTGGGGCTGCTGCGATGCTGCCCAAAGGGGCGGCGCAGGCCGATGGACACAGCAATGTCCGTGCCGAAATCCTGAAAATCCCCGGCGTCGGGGCGGGATCGCCGACTGACAGTGACTGGCAGAAAGTCGGTGAAATGTGTCTGGGCGCGACCAAGGAAAACGTCGCCGAAGGTGAGTTTGATGGCGTCGAGTTGACCTTCATGGGCCTCAACAACCAGAACCTGCACAACTTCCTGTTCCGCGGATTCCTGAAACCGTGGGAAGCCTATACCGGGGCCAAGATCAACTGGATCGACCTCGCGCAGGCCGACTACAACGCGCGCCTGCAACAGTCGATTGCGACGGGCACGGTGGATTTCGACATCATCGAAATGGGCGCGCCGTTCGAAGGCGACGTGCTGGGCCGCGGCATGGCGTCAGAGATGCCCGACTGGGTCAAGGAACAGATCGACATGGACGACTATGTCGACTACCTCAAGGCGCCGGTGGGCACCTGGGGTGGCAAGACGTACCGCGTGTCCATCGACGGCGACTGCCACAGCTTTGCCTATCGCAAGGACTATTTCGGCGACGGGGCCATCGGCGGGGCCGAGGTGCCGACGACCTGGCAGGAGATCAACCAGGTCACCAAGGACCTGATCGGCAAGGAAGACCCGCTGACGGGCCTGCCCGCACATGGCTATCTTGACCCGCTCAAGGGGTGGGGCGGCTTTGGTTTCTACTTCCTCGAAAACCGCGCAGCGGCCTATGCCAAGCACCCGAACTCGCCCGCGTGGCTCTTTGATCCCGAGACAATGACGCCCATGGTCAACAACCCGGCCTGGGTGCAGGCCATTCAGGACGTCATGGACCTGATCGAAGCGGGGGCATATCCGGCAGACCAGATCAATGCCGACCCCGGCACGACCGCCTTCCAGCAGTTCCTCGCCGGCACCGGGTCCATGCTGATGTGGTGGGGCGATGTGGGCTCAAGCGCGCGTACCTCTGATACCTCGGTGGTGGGCGATGTCGTGGGCTTCGGGATCAACCCGTCCTCGGACCGGGTCTACAACGCCCAAGCCGGCGCGTGGGAAGAGACCCGCAACGAAGCGCCCAACATGGCCTATATCGGCTGGGGTGTGTACGTCATGGCGACGGTCGACGGTGACGAGAAGAAGAAGAAAGCGGCGTGGTCCGCAGCGGCCCATCTGGGTGGCAAGGACCTGTCGCTTTGGGCGTCGGCCTATCCGTCCGGCTTCCAACCCTACCGCAACTCGCACTTCCAGTTCGAAGAGTGGGAAGAGGCCGGTTACGACCGCGCCTATATCGAGGATTATCTCGGGTCCAACGCCGACAGCTACAACCACCCGAACGCGGCCATCGAACCGCGCATTCCCGGTATCTTCCAGTACTACTCGGTGGCCGAGGACGAGTTGGCCAAGGGCTATGCGGGTCAATACGGATCCGCCCAGGAAACGGCGGATGCCATCGCCGCCGCATGGGAAGGGATCACCGACCAGATCGGGCGCGACAGCCAGATCGAGATCTACCGGGCCTCGCTGGGCCTGTCGTAACGATCCGGAACCCACAGATGGGCGGCGCGTTTGTGCCGCCCATACATGCGCAGATACAGGGCCACGCAACACGTCATGAGCGCCGAAGGCGACCTTCTCCATACAGTGACCGCAGACCATATCTCGGACGCGCGCAAGCGTCTGGGCAAGGCGATGGTGTGGGGCACGGCGCTGCTATGCGTTGGGCTCGCTCTTTGGCAGACGGCGTTCGAGCTTGACCACGTCAGCACCGGCTTCGCGAATTGGAGGCCGGTTCTCTATGCCTACATGCTTTGGGCCACAGCGCTGTGCGTGGCGCAGGTCATGGTCCGGGGCGAAGCGGGCAAACGGACCCTATTCGTGCTGCCCGCAGCCCTGTTCGTGATTAGCCTCGTGATCTTTCCGCTGCTCTTCGCGCTCTACATCTCCTTCACGGACTGGAACCTTGCCTCGATCCAAGGGCCACAGCCAAACGGCTGGGACAACATGGTGCAGATGTGGAACGATCAGTTCTACTGGAACGCCCTGAAAAACATGGTCTACTACGTGCTCGCTGTCGGCGTGGAGTACGCAATCGCCTTTGGTCTTGCCTTGCTGCTCAACGCACAGATCCGCGCGCGCAAATTCTTCCGCGTCGTGTTCCTGCTACCCCTGATGCTCAGCCCCGTTGCGGTGTCATGGATGATCGGCAAATCGATGCTCGAAGTGCGGTTCGGTCCGATCAGCCGCATCGTGCGCGAATTGGGGTTCGAGCCCAGCTTTTTCGGCACCCCGGAAATGGCGCGTTTCATGATCATGGCGATGGATGCGTGGACGTTCATTCCCTTCATGATGATCATGCTGCTTGCGGGCTTGCAGGCGCTGCCGCGCGAAGTGATCGAGGCCTCGAAGGTCGATGGTGCCACCGGCTGGCAGAGCTTTCGCGAGGTGATCTTTCCGCTGATGTTGCCCGTGTCCGTGACGGCCATCGTGATCCGCATCATCTTCAAGTTGAAACTGGCAGACATCATCATCAACGTGACATCCGGCGGGCCGGGCGGGGCCACGGATTCCGTGACCAGCTTCATCTTCCGTGAGTATCGTGATCGGTCGAACGTGGGCTACGGCACGCTGCTTGCCATGGTCTACCTCGTGCTCATCATCATCTTTGTCACGCTCCTGCTCAAGCTGGTGAGCCGCTGGATGGAGCGCCCCGCATGACCGACACCGCCGTTTTCAAGGATCATGACGTGGACAGCACCGTGCGCGTGAAATGGTGGACCAGTCGGGTGGCCATTTACGGCGCCCTGATCCTCTGGTCCATCATCTGCCTGTTCCCGATCTATTGGACCCTGACCACATCGTTCAAGCTGGCACCCGACGTGATGCGCGGCAACATGGTGCCCTGGTATGACTTTATGCCACGCTGGAAGGGGTGGGAGTCGCTGGGCATCTCCCCGCGTCTGATCGGTGAGGTGTCGACCGTGCGCGAAGAGTTCCTCAAGCGCTTCTGGAACAGCGCCATCATCGCCACATCGGCGTCCTTGCTGGCCGTCGTTCTGGGATCGCTCGCCGCGTACGGGTTGTCGCGCTTCAACTACCGCTTCGGCTTCATGCGCAATTCCGACATCTCGTTCTTCTTTCTCAGCCAGATGATCCTGCCGCCGGTGGTGCTGGCGCTGCCCTTCCTCGTGCTCTACCGCTCGCTCGATCTGCTCGACAGCCAGATCGGCTTGATCCTGCTTTACACGCTCATGGTGCTGCCCATCGTCATCTGGATCATGCGCGACCAGTTCCAGGGCATCCCGGTCGAGTTGGAAGAGGCCGCACTGGTCGACGGTCTGGGCATCTGGGGCGCGTTCCTGCAGATCGTCCTGCCCATAGCCCTCCCGGGCATGGTCGCCGCGTTTATCCTGAGCCTCGTGCTCTGCTGGAACGAATACTTCTTCGCGGCACTTCTCAGTTCCACGAACGCCACAACCCTGCCCGTGATGGTGGCGAGCCAAACGGGATCACAGGGCATCAACTGGTGGTCCATGGCGGCCCTGTCGTCTGCGGCGATCCTGCCCCTGATCGTCGTCGCGATCGTGCTGGAGAAATACATCATCAAGGGCATGGCCGCCGGAGCGGTGAAATAGCGGTGACGGAGCTAAGGTCCGCTTTGCGGCCATAGTGACGAATGCCGTGCGCAGCACTATTGGCTGCGAAACGGCGACACCGGACCTTTGTTGCGGGTATATCTGCATAATTCACTCTGTTGTGACAACGGAATCACCTGATAACCTCCGCTCGGGCAGAATGCCCTTTGTAATTCCCGAATTGGTCTGGTTGAGAGTAGCACATGGGTCTTTTTCTTTTGCTTGCCGCAATGACGGGCATTTCCGCAATAATTCTAAGTGATGATACATCACCGGAAAATGAAAACGGCAGCGAAACCGATGATCCTGTCGAGCCGATCGACGACGTCACGATAACGCCGCTGACTCTCATTGGGACACATGATTCAGATAGCTTGGCCGGTGGTGATGGAGATGACACGATCAATGGTGCGGGTGGGTCAGACTGGCTGCGCGGTCTTGCCGGAAACGATCAGGTTGATGGGGATGACGGATCGGATCGAGTATTTGGCGGCGCAGGCGATGACACCCTGTCGGGCGGGGATGACAGCGACACTGTGGGCGGCGGTGAGGGGGATGATCTGGCGTTCGGCGACGCAGGAGGTGACTTGGTCTACGGGTGGAGCGGTGCCGATACCCTTTACGGTGGTGACGGAAATGATCAGGTTTTCGGCGACGCCCAGCAGATAGGAACGTCTTCCGAAACGGATGGGGATGATTTTGTCGACGGCGGAGCAGGCAACGACCTGATCCGCGACTTTGATCTGAGCCGGAATGAAGGCGTCGACAATG
>ERZ1740067.376-NODE-376-length-36076-cov-11.496433_pt1 | contig 36076 bp, 29 predicted proteins | sample MGYA00581736_ERZ1740067 | MGnify/ENA primary metagenome ERZ1740067 (study PRJEB43018, sample SAMN04849236) | marine metagenome | isolation source: floating plastic debris | place: Pacific Ocean | collected 2008-08-27 | study: EMG produced TPA metagenomics... | reverse complement strand
GTTCTACTCTTTCTGATCTCTTTTAAAAGAAGTATTTAAAGTAGTAGTAGTAGAGGCTGTGGAAATTGTGGATAACCTCATCTAGGCCTCAGTAGTCATGGGATAGGACAATTATTGGCCTGTGGAAAACCTGTGGAAAAGAAAGTGAGTTATCCACAGCCCTTACAGGGCCTGCATTTTTTTCCACAAATGGCCTTACTTTTCCCACAAGCTCTCCACAGGTTTTCCACAAGTTTTCCAGGGTTTTCCACAGGAAAATCCTGAGTACAATTTATATTTTCTTAATATATTGCTGAAGACTATACGTGATGCTAGCTACATAAAAAGAGTGTCGGTGAATACGCCTATCGTCAGCCTGTGGATAAGCCGTCGCTAAAAAGCCCCCACCCTATCTAGATAGATAGGGTGGGGGCCAATGGACCTCAGAATGGACCTCAGCTATGCAGGGGCACAGGTCAGCTGAGCGTCTGCATAGCTGTTTTTGTTAGCTGTTGGAGGAGAGGGTGATGCGATCGCTTACTTCCCTCACAGTCTGCGCCAGGTTAAGGTCGCGCTTAATGAGCTGAGCAATTTTGTCACAGCTGTACATCACCGTCGTGTGGTCTTTTCCGCCAAACTGGTCACCAATTTTTGGCAGGCTCAGATCGGTATGCTGACGCATGAGGTACATGCCTACCTGACGTGCCAAGCTGATTTCTCTACGCCGAGAGTTGCTTTTGAGATCTTCAATGGAGATGCTGAACGCTTCAGATATGGCTTTGATGACAGACTTGGGTGAGGACTCTATGCGCTCGGCCGGTGGGTTTAGCACTGGGACGAGATTTTCTACTGTCATGGGTAGGCCGGAGATCGAGGTGTATGCGATCGCTCTGGTTAGTGCCCCTTCTAGCTCACGAATATTGGTGACGTAGGAAGACGCAATATATTCCGTCACCGGCCTAGAAATATTCACCTGCTCGTACTCTGCTTTCTTTTGCAGAATGGCCATGCGGGTTTCAAAGTCGGGCGATTGGATATCGGCAATGAGGCCCATGGAGAACCGAGAGCAGAGTCTGTCTTGCAGGCGAGGAATTTTGTTGGGTGGGCGGTCGGAGGCGAGAACGATTTGTTTGCCAGCCTCGTGAAGCGTATTGAAGGTATGGAAGAATTCTTCCTGGGTGTATTCTTTGCCTTCAATGAACTGGATATCGTCTACGAGGATGACATCAACTTCGCGGTACTGCTCGCGGAAGCGCTGCATGGTGTCGCGGCGGATAGAGGCGATGAGGTCGTTGGTAAAGGTTTCGGTAGAGACGTAGGCGACTTTGGCATTTTTGTCGCTTTCCATGCGGTAGTGGCCGATGGCCTGCATCAGGTGCGTTTTGCCCAATCCTACGCCGCCACACAAGAAAAGAGGATTGAACTCACGGCCAGGCGACTCGGCAACGGCAAGAGCCGCAGCATGGGCCATCCGGTTGTTGGCACCTACCACGAAGCGCGAAAAGATGGCTTTGGGGTTGAGGTCAGAAGAGGCCGTTTGATTTTTTTCGGGAGCGGCTGGGGTTGCAGCTGGGACGGCTGCGGGAAATTGGGTGGCCGCTTCTGATGGACTTGGTGGCCTTTCGACGTCGTCTTTGACTGCGATCGCAATACTGACTGTGTGGCCGAGTATTTCAGCAGCGACGTCTGAAATTTGGGTGAGGTAGTGCTTTTGCAGCCAATTGCGGGCAAAGGGGTTGTCTGTCAGCAGGGTTAGCTGCTGCTGTGAGAGGTTTTGGATTTGGGTTGGCTTGATCCAGGTTTCGAAGGTGGGCCCACTGAGTTGCTCTTCTAATTTTGCTAAAACTTGATTCCAAAGGTCTTCTTTAACCGGGGGATTTGCTGGGGGCACCGAATCAACCTCTACGATTTTCGTGGATGAGAAAGTGAGGACCGCCGACACTGTTGGTCGCTGATGTTGTGACACCAAATAGGCCCTCTGATGTTGAATAAACAGAGTGGTATGAGTTGAGCTTTTTAAATTTGTCTAGACAAGACCGTTTAGCGGGCCCTCGGGGCTCGTCATCAATTCAAGATGTACATCGAGCCGCCTCTAAAGGCTTTCTAAGAGTCTCTAGCGTACTAGATATAGCGTCACTACAGATGACAAAATCAAGATATGTGGTTTTAGGGGTGTATGGATTATAGAGGGATTTCCTCTGAATATTCGATATGTAGAGAGTTTTAAACTTTTTGGGAAGAGAGAATTTCATGGAGTGAATGCAAGTCCTGCTTAGAGTGATTGCGATTCTTGATAGAGCTATGATTTCTGATGCGATCGCACTACCGCCCTATCAGCAATCGCCTGCTACGCCAGTAGAACGTTGAGTTGTGGAATGAACAGAACAAAAGTACCTCTTTGAGGTAAGTTGAAGCGCGATCGCACTCCGATAGAAAATAACAGGCCAAAAAGTCTCTTTCAGGCGAACTGGCACTAAGACAGACCACAGGACTTTCCGCTATCTGCTAGAACAAAAAAACTGGAAATGATATTTCGGAATGATATTTCATTGGCCAGCTATTCCCAAAATCATATTTCTGTTTTTTAAAGAGAGAGAGTTTCGGCATGAAGCAGTTTGACGATGAAACGAAGATACGAAAGCATTCAGCTGAGCGATCTCGCTATCTAAACTGGCGTTTTTGGTTACGTCAGGCACTGTCTTACGGACTATTGACCACGGCGAGTGCAGCGACCGTTTTGTGGGCTGCTCCTTATATAGGTTCTCGCTCAGCTGTGCAGACCGCTACTTCGGAGGCTGGATTACCGCAGTCGAATTTTGCGCTGGCTTATGAAGAAGCCCAATTTTTGGCGGATCCCCTCGCTGCTAGCGGTGAGCTGGCGGCTGGTGAGGTACTCGCAGACAGCGATGACTTTGCTGAAGACGGTGCTTATTTGCTGAGCCAAGCGACTGGTACAGAGCGACTAGTGACTGGTGCCAACTTTATTGCTGACGCGGTAGATCGTACGGGCCCGGCTGTAGTGCGTATCAATTCAGCGCGTACGGTGGTCAGTCGTCGTGGCCCTAGCGTATTTGACGATCCCTTCTTTCGGGAGTTCTTCGGTGATATGGGTGTGCCGAATCAGCCCTCACAGCGGCGAGTGGAGAATGGCACTGGGTCAGGCTTTATTTTGGATGCGAATGGCACGATTGTGACGAATGCGCATGTGGTAGAAGGTGCGGACCAGGTCACGGTGACCTTTAAGGATGGTCGTGAGCTGCGCGGTGAAGTGGTGGGTGAAGATTCGCTGACGGATGTGGCTGTGATTAAGGTAGATGCGAGTAATTTGCCGACGGTGACGGTGGGTAATTCTGATGTGCTGCGTCCGGGGGAGTGGGCGATCGCAATCGGCAACCCGCTCGGCCTAGACAACACCGTCACGGCCGGGATCATCAGCGCGACGGGGCGTACCAGTGCGCAGATCCGCGTGCCCGATAAGCGCGTGCAGTTTATTCAAACTGACGCAGCGATCAATCCTGGTAACTCAGGCGGGCCACTGCTAAATGAGCGGGGCGAAGTGATTGGTGTGAATACAGCCATTATTGGTAATGCGCAGGGCTTGGGCTTTGCGATTCCGATCAATCAGGCGCGGGCGATCGCAAATGAGCTAGTGACAAAAGGCCGAGTAGATCACGCTTACCTAGGTATTCAGATGCGGACACTCACGGCAGCGTTAAAAGAGGAGATCAATGCAAATTCTAGTCAGGGCGTACGGCTAAGTGCCGATACAGGCGTCGTGATTTTGGGCGTTGCGCGCAATTCGCCAGCAGCGCAGTCAGGAATACAGCTGGGCGATGTGATTGTGTCGATGAACGGTGAATCGGTGACGGACGCTAGCCGAGTGCAGCAGATAGTAGCAGACAATGGGTTGGGCGATGCGATCGCGCTCACGCTGAACCGTCAGGGCCGAACAGTAGAGCTCAGCGTGCGTCCGGGTGCATTTCCTGTGCAATAGTCTGTACAACGACCTATGCAATGGTCCGTTTCTACCGATGCAGCGCTTCCTCTCTCCTCCTGAAAACGGACCCTAACCTGTGACATTTCCTGTCTACTTCTACCTCGGTCCACTGCGCCTCCATCCACATTTTGTGCTGGAGGCGCTTGCCTATGGAGTGGGACTGTACTTTGTGCTATTTCGCCGCTTGGCAAACTCGAACCCGTCGAGTGCTGATAGTACTCGGTTGAGCGGTGAAGTCATTGATTCGCAGCTAGCGATCTCGCCATCACAGCGCTCATCTATTTCTGTCGGCGCGCTGGTGGGCGCGTTGCTAGGCGCGAAGCTACTGGTGATGGCACAGCACATCAATTTGCTGGGTGAAGACTGGCGAATGTTTGCGCTGCTGGTGCTACAGGGGAAGACGATTGTGGGTGCGCTGCTGGGTGGATTGATAGGCGTAGAGATGACGAAGAAAATGATTGGGGTGCGCCAGTCGACGGGTGATGGTTTTGTGTGGTCGGTGATGGTGGGTATGATGATTGGCCGGGTGGGGTGCTTTTTGACTGGGCTGAGCGATCGCACTTACGGTATCGCTACTACCCTGCCTTGGGGCGTTGACTTTGGCGATGGGATAACTCGTCACCCAACTCAGCTATACGAAGTAGGTTTTCTACTATTGCTTATAATTTTTTTGCGGTGGATGGTTTCACGTCAGCTTTCTGCTCAGAAACTACGTGAGGGAGACCTGTTCAAGCTATTTATGATTGCTTACCTAGCTTTCCGCTTTGCTGTAGACTTCATCAAACCTGAGTTCCGACCGCTGTTTGGTATGAGCGCGATTCAGTTTGCTTGCATAGGTGGTTTGGCGTATTACTGCAAAGACATCTATCGTTTGTCGCGTTTGGCAGGTCATTGGAACGTGAGCTGACTTTGTTGAGCACCCGTTTTTGTTTCGATGCTGTTCATAGGCGGTTTTTATGCCCACTCGTCCATATTTGTTTTATGCGCTCACAAATAGCGTCTGCTCGACTTGTTTAAATAAGGTAGAAGCCAAAATCATCTTTCGCGATGAGAAGGTGTACTTAGTTAAGCACTGCCTCATTCATGGGCGCGAAGAGGTGTTGATTGCTGATGATGTGGAGTACTACAAAAAGTGCAATGGGTTCATCAAGCCCGCTGACATGCCGCTGAAGTTCAATACGCCGATTAAATACGGCTGCCCTTATGACTGCGGGCTGTGCCCAGATCATGAGCAGCATAGCTGCCTGACGCTGATAGAAGTGACAGACCAGTGCAATCTTACCTGTCCGATTTGCTATGCGGATTCGGGTGCGGCCGATGAGGCCGGACATGCACCGCGCAAGCACCGCTCGCTAGAGCAAATTGCGCACATGATGGATGTGATTGTGGCGAATGAAGGCTCGCCGCAGGTGGTGCAAATTAGCGGCGGTGAGCCGACGGTGCATCCGCAGTTCTTTGAAATTTTGGATTTGGCGAAGGAGAGACCGATTCAGCATTTGATGATCAACACCAACGGGGTGAAGATCGCGACGGACCGGACTTTTTGTGAGCGGTTGGCGAGCTATATGCCGGGTATTGAGGTGTACTTGCAGTTCGATAGCTTTGAGGCAGCGGCGCTAAAGGCGCTAAGAGGGGCAGATTTGAGAAGGGTGCGATCGCAGGCCCTAGCTAACCTCAATGAGTTCAAAATTTCCACTAACCTCGTCGTCACCGTCAAAAAAGGACTCAACGATAGTGAGATTGGAAAAATCCTTGACCATGCGTTGAAGCAAGACTGTGTGCGCGGGGTTACTTTTCAGCCGATTCAGGCGGCAGGGAGATTGGAAGAGTTTGATGCGGCGCGCGATCGCTACACCCTCACCGAAGTCCGCCGCTCCATTCTCGAACAAAGCGATTACTTCGCCCCAGAGGATTTACTTCCTGTCCCTTGCCATCCAGACTGCCTAGCGATGGCCTATGCGCTAAAGGTGAAAGGGCCCACAAAAGATGAGGTTATTCCACTTACCAGCCTAATTTCTCCCGAAGCCTATGTTGAAACAGTTCCAAACAGCATTTTGTACGAACAGAGTGAAGGACTCAAGAAAAAGATATTCGATTTGTTCTCGACCCGGCATTCACCCGCTTCGGCAACAACCTCTCTCAAGCAGCTACTTTGTTGTTTGCCCCTGCTCCCAACGCCAGCAGGCATCACCTACGAAAATGTCTTTCGCATCACTATTGTGCAGTTTCTAGACCCGTATAACTTTGATGTCCGCTCAGTGAAACGCTCCTGCATTCATATTGTTCATCCTGATGGCCGCATTATTCCGTTTGATACGTTCAATATGTTCTACCGTGAAGGCAGCGCGGGCCATCACCTAGTGACCAACAGAGTATAGAGGCTTTACTTGTGTCTAAGAAAACCAATGTAGCGCTTGAGGTGCTTGCGGGCATAGTTCTAATCGCGGTCATCGATATTGTTATTGTTGTGCTGTCTATTCTGTTACTTGGGCCAGCAGCGCAAATATTTCCATCGATAACACGTTCTTACGGGATTACTTACTTTATGGCTGTATACGGCGGGCTTAGCTTTTACCAGCTGCTGTATGTTGTCCCTCTCAATATATTTTTACGTCGCAAAGGCAAAAAGAAGGTCGCAGACGGCATTACAATTGGCGCTGTGATAACTGCGCTGCTCTGTGGGGGCTGCTTTTTTATGTTCTTCCGCCCCTTCTGAAGCCATGTGAAAATGACAACTACAAGAGGCGATAGCTATGAGTCAACAACAAAACAGTAGCGGCCTAAATATTTTCATAGGAATGGTCGCTGTCTTTGCAGGACACATCGTTGCTGTTGCATTGATGGCCGCGCTTGCAAACATTCGACCGATTGCTCGTGAAATAGGGGATCTTCTATTTTTCGCTTTCTTTGGTATCGGGCTTACCCAGCTGATTTATGTGGTTCCCCTATGCCTGTGGCTACAGCAACGTAATCGCACTGATACATTCAAAGGTGTCCTCATCGCCGCAGCTGTCACGCTATTACTTAATGGCGGCTGCTTCATTTGGTTTTGGACATCGTTCCCTATCTAGAGATAATTACTTCAGCATTTAGCAGACTCTGCGCATCTATAATGGGTACTGGTTTAGAAAAGAGAAACCCCTGAACGGTGTCGCAGCCTAGGTGTTTCAATGTTTTGTACTGAGCTACGGTTTCTACCTGCTCAGCAGTGATGGTAAATCCTAGCTTATGACCTAGGTCGATGATAGTTTGAACAATCTTGGATGAGTTACTCTCCATCATTTTAATAAAGTAACCGTCTATCTTGATGATATCTAGCGGTAAGTCTTGCAGATAAGACAGTGAGGCATAGCCAGTGCCAAAGTCATCAATAGCAATTTTGATGCCTAACGCTTTCAGCTGATTTAGCGTGGTGACGACAGATGCTGGCTTGGAAAGGAGTGAACTCTCGGTAATCTCTAGGCATAGAGATCTTGGCGCTGTTTGTAGCGGGGTGATGGCTTGGCGAACCGTGTCGAGCAAGTTGCCCTCAGTAAAGTGCTGGGGGGACACGTTCACATTGAGCTGGGTCTGTTGGCCTGTGGTTTGTTGCCATTGCTGCAAAGTTTGACAGGCTGTTTTGAGCACCCAGGCGTCGAGTTCTAATATCAGACCAGATTCTTCTGCTAGCGGCACAAACTTGTTCGGTGATATCCAGCCATGCTCAGGATGGTTCCATCTGGCAAGGGCCTCGAACCGTTCTATACGCTGGGTTTGAAGGTCAACAATGGGCTGGTAGCACAGCTGCAATTGCTCTCGCTCTATGGCTGTTCTCAGGGCACTTTCCAGGTTCCATAGCTCAAAAGCTTTGGTGCGCATTTCGCGGTTGAATATGCTGTAGTGCCCTCTGCCAAGCCCTTTGGCCTGCTGCAAGGCTAGGTTGGCGTCGCGGAGTAAATCTCGCGAGTGCTGATACCAGTCTTCACTGATCGAAATGCCTGCGGAGGCTGTGAGGTGGGTTTTATGGCCGTTGATAAGAAAAGGCTGCTTAATGCTCTCCAGCAGCCTTTCAACAATGTTGGTAACGTCTTCTTCGGATTCGATGTGGCTAAGCAAAATACCAAACTCGTCGGAGCCAAAGCGAACGGGTACATCTGGCTTCCGTAGGCCGTCACAAATGCGCCTGGCAACGGTGATCAGCACCTGATCGCCAGCAATGGTGCCTAGGCTGTTGTTGAGGGTTTGGAATCGGTCGATATTAAAAACAACGACGGCAAACTGACGGTTGTTTTTCCACTGGCTTTCTTCAAAAAAGGTTTCGAGCTGAGAAGAAAAAAGGCTGCGGTTTGGGAGCCCGGTCAGGGTGTCGTAAAAAGTGGCATTGAAGAGCTGATCATCTGTTTCTTTTTGTTTGGAAGCAAAGCTGAGCTGTTCTTCTCTCGCGGCCTGTAGCCATTTGAATTTTTCAGTGATAACCAGATCAGAAGATTCGATCAAGATGATTTTACGGCTGTCGAGATGAAGTGCGATCGCTTCCAAATTCACCTCTTTTCCAGACTGCCCTGTCTGTGTCCACACCCCGGAGTTTAGAACCGAATTTGAAGGGGTTTCCCAAAAGACCTCTGCATCGATTAGGAAGTTGCTGAGAAAAGACGAAAATAGCTCAGCTTGGAACGGCTCTGTATCAGAGTACAGGTACTCGAACTCTTGCTGAACCCAGCGTGGCATATCACCCACGACGCTTAGCTGATTGTGGTCGCTAAGCTCTAGAGCTAAAATGTTGAGCGCAGAAAAAACCTTTGTAAGAGCTGAGCCATCCATAGGAGTTAAAGAGAGTACTTATTAAGGCATGCACAGTTGTGGGTGCAATTTGTCTGGTGTAGAAGGCATACGAATTTGATCTGGAGACTGCTGCATTAGAAATTGCTTCAACAGTGTCAAGGTTGACTGTATCGGCTGTTGTGAGCCAGATCACTCAGAAATGAGCTGATGGAATAAGTTGACATAGCGAGGGAGTCTGGTGGCTATGCAGGAGATAGGTGCTAAACGCGCCAAGCTCAAGGCGACCCTCTTGCAGCGTCTATTTGTTTGGTGAGCTGCTGACGAAGTAGGGCCGCGTCATTGGCAACTTGCTGAAACTGTTGTTGCTTTTCGAGTTCATTCGCAGTGTCAAACAAGAGAATCCACTGCTTTCCACTCTCGACAATAAAGTGCACGTCGATGACTGCACCTTGCTCGGTTTGAATATATGGCATAACCGCTTGTTCGGGCGGATGAGGAAAAAAACCGGTCAAAAATAGCAGGTGTTGGTCTATCGCATCCCCTACTTTAGCGGTCTCTAGGCCGTATTTTGCTAGGGTGCCACCGCTGCTGAGAATGCACCCGTCTGGGCTGACCTGTAGGTAAGCGAGGTCTTGCCGTTGGGTGGCTCGTGTGAACAGGTAGTGAGCGATCGCATCCGGTAAGTCGACTGCTTTAGCCACTAGCTGGGTGCCCCGCTCATGATTTTGTCGGCAAGCTGAAGAAAGCAGCGCTCAATGCCAACATCTGTTTTGGCACTGGTGCGTACCAGGTCAAACTTTTTCTCTTTGAGCAGTGCGATGTCTTGCTCAGTAATCTCCCACTCGGCCTGCAAATCGCACTTACTTATAACGCCGACAAAGGGAATATCGCCAATATTTTCCGACACTTTTGCTCTGAGGTTCAGTGCCACATCCAAGGTGGCACGACGCGTGCCATCGATCACCAGAAGGTAGGCTGCTGCACCTCGCAGATAAGACATCCGCACATTTTGAAACTCATCTTCTCCGTGGATGTCCCACAGAATCATATTCATCGTAAAGCGCTCAGTTTCGACCAGCTTTTTGTCGATTTTGACGCCAACCGTTGTTTGGTATTTGTCGGCGTAAATGCCCTTTACAAACCGAGCTACTAGGCTAGTTTTTCCGGTTGCAAAGGCACCTACCATGCAGACTTTTTTCTGAATCATTGGCCATTGCCATCACTAAAAGAACAGAAGAGGAATTTAAAAACGGACTTCGACGTGTGATGCTGAGCGATCGTTACCAGCGCGATCGCTACTAGAAATAGCGCTTCCTGTTGCTGTCAAACCCTCAACACTCACGCCTTGTTCTACGAGGTAACGCTTGAGATAGTTGGCTCTGGTTTGCCCGAGTTGAATAGTTTGGGCCGCATTACCCCGCTGATCACCATACCCTCGAATCGTGATGTTTACCGGTTCATCAATGATCTGAGCGATTTGAGTGAGCGATTTGAGATCTTCCGCAAGATTATCTAGTGTTTCCGCATAGCGCGTTTGCAGCGTCGCCTTACCCTTTGGAAAGCTAAACTGCCGGAATTCAATTCGGCTTTTTAGCTGAGTGAGCTCCTCCCGCTCTGTAGAAATAAGACCGTCATCACGCCACTCAGTCACCCCTTCCAAAGATGAACTCACTTCCTTTGCCCACTGAATCCATCGTTCCGAGGCTCGTCCAGATACCGCCAAAACGCCCTGCGAGCTCAGACTGAGCGATACCGTAGAAGGCGGATTCAGCAGCGTTTGCGTGCGATTTCCCAAGAACTCAGGTGCTAGTGACAGGTAGGGTTTCCAAGTCATCTTTACCTTGTTTGGGTTCACACGAGATTGGTTTAGTAACGCCTGCGGATCGCCACTAAGCGGATCACGCAGTCCGTTGAGGTGGTAAGCACCGCGCCGCTTGTAGTCATCTAGGACGACAAAGCCAGGCTGCTGCTGTAGGGTATCGACAAATTGCTGCCAGTGGCGATTACTCTGCCAGTTCATCCAGGACCAAAGCCCAACTCCCGATAGCAAAATTCCGGCCAGGCACCAGCCTAAGAGCTTTTGAGTTCGGGTGAGTGGTGGTTTCTTCTGGGCTGGTGCGGTGTCTTTGCTGCCGCGAAATTTGGACTGGAAGCAGTCTTGTAAGTACGGTGTGCAGTCTTGAAATAGGCTTTGGTCACCGTCGAAGTTTTTTAGCCTGGGGCCAAAGGTGAGATGAATGCTTTCTAGTTGCGATCGCAGCAATTCCCTCAGCTCGGCTGGAGATGTTCCTCTCACCGCGCAAGCTAATACTGCCTGAGGCCCGTTTTCTATCAGTAGGCTCAAGTCGCCGAGTCGAAGGGTTTCTAGCGAGCTAGTATCTTCGACGGTAAAAGAATCGTGCACAAAGTCCTGGATAGCGGTCAACATAGCCGAGACCAAATCTGGATCTTGCGCTGTCGCTGTCTTTGCTACGATGTGCTGAACTACAAGGCCCGTTTCCTTGTGAATGAGAAAGACTTGCTCCACCTGATAAATCAAGGTGCGAATGAGCACGACTTCGGCGAAGGTTTTGCCTGTTCTTTTGGCTTCTAGTCGCCATTTGAAGCTTTGGGGAGACAGACTATGGTCTAGCGTTTGGTTGAGCGACTGTACGAGAGAGCCAATGGCTGTGGTGATAGACCGGCGTGTGGCTGGGCCGATGACTGGAAACAGAGCTTCAGCGAGGACGCTGGCATTTTGCTGTACCGATGTTTGGATGGCAGTTTCTACGGTGGGCAGCGTTGCGGCAATGATGCCTGTTTGTCTTTCGTGGGCCTGAGACATGGCCTCTGGAAGGACTTTACTGAGGGCTTCTGGGCTCAGCGGTGGATTAAGCATGTCTTCTGGGGGACCGCCGAGTAGGAGGGCACGCAATTCTTGGAGTTCATCGGCATCAGTGCCAGCAACTGCTTTGACAACGATATCTTTCTCTGCTGCGTTTTCTGCCATATCGTCAGTGGACTTATGGTGGGCCGCCGTATTCTTTTGCTCTTTGGGATTCTCCGTGTCTAGCATTTGCGGTCACTGGTGTTGGCTCTGGCTTTTGCTCCGACGACTTTTACGAGGACACTTCTTCATTCGGGTTGCTCAGTTTTTGTGAGATCTCGCCAAAAAGAGCCGAAAGGTAGACTCTTTCTGCTTCGTCAGTCGATTTTTGATTTTTCATCTGTGCTTGCAAGCTTTCAATGGCGGCAGCTATCTGATGTTCTAGGTCGCTTTTGAGCGATCGCGTGTGTTGCTGAAAATCGCTCTGGAGTGTTTGATGTGTTGCGGCTATCGATGTCTCTGTATGGGTGCGTAGCGTGTGTAGCTCGTTTGCTTGGTTTGTAATGCGCTCGTCTAGCTGCTTCGATCGCTCACTCAGATGCTGAGTCAAACGATTTTCGAGAGCGTCTATTTGCTGTGTCAGCTGCGTACGGAGGTCGTTGCACGTTGCCAAAACTTGTTGCTCTAGCTGCTCAAAGCGTTGATTTTGGCTCTGGAGCTGTTCCCCAAATAAGATGGCGCGAATTTTATTGAGGTGCTCTGTTTCTGGCGATGCGCTCGTTATAGACTCTGTGGGAGATTCCATCAGTTGAGGTGGGGTAGGGCCATGACTATTTGGTGCTTATAAAAGACTGATGAATAGCGACGTTAATGAATGCTACGTGCTGTGCTCTTCGGAGACGCTACGGTATAGGTATTTATAAGAAGTGCTTAGAATACATACACTTTAGTTGATAAGTTTCGGTAAGGAAAAAACGATACGCTATATGGCTGAGAAGATTTGAGTGTGGATTTGGCAATGCCTATTGTACGAAGCGTTGGTGATACAAAGTAGATTTGTACGGGTATAAGCTGCTGTGAGCGGTGTAAAAGGAGGAGACAGTGATGGCTAGCATGTTGAAGATTGCAGAATTGGGAAATGCGGTGCTGCGATCGCCCGCTCAACCCATCACCAACATTTCATCCCAATCTGTACAGCAGCTCATAGATAACCTCATCCACACTGCGACTGAAACAAATGGGGTCGGTATTGCTGCGCCTCAGGTTTCTGAAAGCATTCGGCTGTTTATTGTGGCATCGCGGCCAAACTTGCGGTACCTGCATGCGCCTGTGATGGAGCCCACCCCAATGATTAATCCGCAGATTGTGACGTTTTCAGCGGAGAGCGAGAAGGGATGGGAAGGGTGTTTGAGTGTGCCGGGGATGCGGGGATTGGTGAGGCGATCGCGCGAAATAGAAATCGTGTATACCGATCGTTACGGCCAACAGCAGCAAAAGGTATTCACCGACTTTGTGGCTCGTATTATTCAGCATGAAGTCGATCATCTCGATGGCAAAGTCTTTCTCGACCGGGTGGAAAGCACTCTAGATTTGATGAGTGATGCTGAGTATCACGCTCAGATAGTCTGCGGCTAGATGGACTGCTCACCAAGAAAATAGTCAAAAAAATTCCCTTGCTGCGCAGCTTTCTCCTCTTCTAGAAGAACCGCGCAGCAAGGGAAAGAGCCTCTGTGTCTCTGGTTTTATCTTTTCCAAGTCGCCTGCTAGCACCTGCTTTTCACAACTCCTGGTGCTAAGAGGAGCGCTCTCTTCGTAGATTGAAAAGAAGGTGTAGCAATTGATACTTATAATCTAAGGGCTAACACTTGGAACCTAAAACCGTACAATCCTCAGACAAATTCTCTCCCACCTTTGAACCTCTGCTATTCACCTCTGCGATTATTGCGACGATTCCGTGAGGCTTTGGCGTACCCAGCCATAGACTTCTGCGAGGTCGTCAACTTGGTAGTGTGCGTTGAGGCCACTGGGGTTTGGCAATGCCCAAACTGTTGTGTTGTGCCAGGTAGGCTGCGGGCCGATTTTGGCTTTGGGCTGAGCGAACGCGATGCGATAGGCGGTAATACCTAAGAATGCAAGGCACTTGGGCCTGTAGGTATTGATTTTGGCCTTAAGCAGCTCGCGCCCTTCTTTGATTTCGTCTTTACTGAGTTCGTCGGCGCGGGCAGTCGCACGCGGAGCCATATTGGTGATGCCGTAGCCTAGCTTAGGTAGCGTGACATCTTCACTAGGGTCGTATAGGCGAGGGGTAAAGCCTGCTTTGTGGAGGGCTTTCCAGAAGCGATTGCCGGGCCTGCCGAAGTGATGGCCAATGGCGACGGAGTAAAGGCTGGGGTTAATGCCGCAGAAGAGCACGTCAAGATTTGGGGCGATGATGTCTGGCATGGTTTGCCCATGGCAGGCAGCGACTTCAGCTTTGGTAGGGCGGGGCATGTGCAGAGAGTTTGGCGATAGAATTATTCTACAGAGAAACACTGAGAGTAAGGGAGAGACGTTGTGGTATTGATCAAGTTGCCAACACCCGACTTAGAAAGGAACTCAATGGGCCACGTAAAAGTATCTATAACGGTGACTAACGACATTGATCAGACCTTAGCGGAGCGAGGTTTTATTCCTGAAAAGCAAATCAGGACAATCGTTTTGAACGATGTTTTAGTAGATACAGGTGCGTCATTATTGTCCTTGCCAACTAAAGTCATTGAGGAATTAGGTTTGCCTATGCTCAGCGAGACTGTTGTAAACACAGCAGCTGGTGAGCGGAAGGCGCGCATTTTTAAGGGTGCTACTCTAGCGGTTGGTGGTCGTGTGAGTACGTTTGACTGCTTAGAGCTAGCAGAAATTGACCAGCCGCTGCTAGGCGTATTGCCTCTAGAGCGTTTGGGCCTAGAACCAGACTTGCAAAACCAAAAGTTGAAGGTGTTACCCAACCAGCCAGGTAAGACTTATCTCTATGCGTAGGATCGTTGCATAGGATCGTTTGCGGTAGATAGCCTTCTATGATTGTGAGGTCTATTTGTGAGCTGTTGGAGATAGCTCACCTTCAACAAGCAGTCGAAAAACTATGAAATCAACGCTGAATGAACTGAAAAATCGTGTGCAGGCTGCATTAGTGGCGGCGTTTGGCGATGAGTATCAGGAGACTGACCCGCTGCTGGTGAGTACGAATAATCCTAAGTTTGGTGATTATCAGGCGAATGTGGCGATGAGTCTGGCGAAGCCGCTGAAGAGTAATCCGAGGGCGATCGCAACCAAAATTTCAGAAAATCTAGACGTTTCAGACTTTTGCGAAGCGCCTTCTATTGCAGGCCCAGGCTTCATAAACTTTAAGCTGAAGACCGATTATTTGGAGATGCAGCTGAAGGCGATGCATGGCAGTGACCGCCTCGGTATTGCCAAAGCCAACCCGCCGCTCAAAATCATTGCAGAATACCCTAGCCCCAACATTGCGAAAGAAATGCATGTGGGGCACTTGCGGCCAGCGGTGATGGGTGAGTGCTTTGCAAGGGTGTTTGAGTTTTTGGGCCATGACGTGATGAAGATTAGTCATGTAGGCGACTGGGGTACACCGTTTGGCATGCTTATTGCCTACCTGCAAGAGGCTTATCCTGACCCGCAGGAGGCTGCGGAGGCATCTACTTCTGGTGAGCTAGCGACGTTCTATCGGCAGGCAAAAAAGCGCTTTGATGAAGATGAAACCTTTAAAGCAGCTTCTCGCCAGGCAGTGGTGAAGCTGCAAGCGGGTGATCCAGAAGTGCTGGAGGCTTGGGAGCGGGTATGTCAGCTATCTAAGCGTTCGTATCGAAAGATTTACGATCTGTTGAATATTGCAGAAGATATTGTTGATAGAGGCGAGTCTTTTTATAATCCGTTTTTGCCTGCGGTGATTGAGGATCTAAGAGAGTTGGGTTTGTTGGTGGAAGACAATGGTGCGCAGTGCGTTTTCCTCGAAGGTTTTACCAATAAGGACGGTGACCCACTGCCGATGATTGTTCAAAAATCAGACGGCGGATATAACTATTCCACAACAGATTTGGCGGCGATTCGCTATCGCATTAATGAAGATAAGGTTGATCGGGTTGTGTACACCACAGATGCGGGGCAGAGTAATCACTTTGCACAGATTTTTCAGGTGGCAAGGCGCGCAGGGTGGGTGCCTGAGACAGTGGAGCTAAGCCACGCGCCGTTCGGGCTCGTGCTGGGTGAAGATGGTAAAAGGCTGAAGTCTAGGTCTGGTGAGGCGGTGCCTTTGCAGACGTTGCTCGATGAGGCGATCTCACGCACCCGCACCGATATAGAAGTGCGTTTAGAAAAAGAAGAAAGAACAGAATCTGCAGCGTTTATTCAAAACGTCGCAGAGAAAGTCGGTATCGGTGCCATCAAATACGCTGATCTCAGCCAGAACCGAATCAGCGACTACACCTTTAGCTTCGACAGAATGCTAGATCTAAAAGGAAACACCGCGCCATATATGCTGTATGCCTACGTACGGGTGCAGGGCATTAGCCGTAGCGGTGGCGTAGATCTCTCTGCGCTCGATGCAGAGATAACGCTGAGAGAAGAGAGTGAATTTACCCTGGCGAAGCATCTGTTGAAAATGGACACAGTACTCGATGAGGTTGCTACCGATCTATTGCCAAACCGGCTGTGCCAATATCTGTTTGAGCTGAGCCAAAAGTACAATCAGTTTTATGATCGCTGTCCGGTGCTAAAAGCAGATGAGCCTACACGCACATCTAGGCTGGTGCTATGTGATTTGACAGCTAGGTCGCTAAAATTGGGTTTATCGCTGCTCGGTATCGATGTGCTAGAGCGGATGTAGTTAGTGGTGTTGTCGAGCGATTAAGGAGAATAACGCATGGATCATACAACAAATCTTGTTTATCGGCAGGAAGCACATGAGTATGTTGAGATACAGAACCAAGACACCTACCCAGGCGTCTATGAAGAAGACCCTGTAGCGGTAAAAGTATTTTCTGCTTTGATTGTGCCTGCGCTTTTGCTCGGCTTTTTGCTTTGGTTTATGCGTCGAGCGAAAGCGCAGGCCGAGTCGGCGTTGGCGAGAGCAAACGAGAACACGAAAGTGATTGCAGAAAACAACGAGCTGCTGCGCGAAAACATAGCAATACAGCGAGAAATACTGGAGGCGATGCGGAACTCTACCCATTAGTGTGAATTATAACTATACGGAGCGACATTAGCCGTGTAGAGAAAGATTGAATGGAGCTGCTATGGCAACTAGAAAACTCAGCATGCGTCCAGTGATGGCGATTTGGCGGAATTCTCTGAGGAAGCTGTTGGATTTCTACGCCGATAAGCGTGGCAGCTTGGTTACTTTTTTCCCTAAGCTGTTCATCTTCTTTATGCTGCTGAATATGTCCTGCTATTGGCTGGCGATTATTACTGCCTATCCACAGGAAATTGCCACGAGCGGTGAGCGCTGGGAATACATGATTATGCAGTTTCCAGTGGGCTTTTTGGGTGCTCTGTTTGACAGTGTATCTTTCTTCATTACGGTATGGATTGCTAGGCGAGCGCTGAAGACGACGTCGTTGCCTAGCTACATTGCACACCTGAGCATTGACGTGTTGATTGCGATTTTGGCGACGTTTTGGGTGCTGATGGTGTTCTCGGTATCTGGTTGGCTGGTGGGCCTGTTGCAACAGTCTTCGGTGTCGCTAGCAGAAAGCTCCTCGAAGTATGAAGGTCGATTGGAAAGTGCGGTACGTGATCCGCTAGGGCGAGAGAATGTCAAGAATATCTATTTCGGTGTGATGATGGGCTTTTCGGCAATGATTCCGACGATGGTCCATTTGTATTTATCGGCGCAGTCGGTGTTTTTGTATTTGCGTAAGGTGGCAACGCGGCGGTTCCCTAGAAGTAGATAGCTTACGGAACTAACACGCATAAATCTTGATGTTTGGGAAATCTCTAAGTAGAAACTTTCATTGCTTCGAAGATGAAAGATGCTTGCTTACAAGATTTCTCCATGACATATTCTGTGCTTTCAGGCTACAACGTTATGCTGGTTGCGCTGTCGATTGCGATCGCAATGTCAGCTGCGTACACCGCGCTAGATATCGCCGCGAGAGTAACGGTTGCTAAAGGCCGGGCGCAAGCTATTTGGCTATGCTGCGGGGCCGTTGCGATGGGGGTAGGCATTTGGGCAATGCACTTTATTGGCATGTTGGCTTTTCGGCTGCCCTTTACCGTCGAGTACGACTTCAAGACGGTGGCTGTCTCTGTGCTGCCGCCGATTGTGGCCTCTGGACTGGCGCTGTTTTTGGTTAGCCGTGAGACCTTAGGCTGGCCCAGGCTAACGGTTGGTAGCTTATGTATGGGCAGTGGCATTGTGTCTATGCACTATACCGGGATGGCCGCCATGCGAATGCCTGTAACGATGCAGTACGACAGATTGACGGTGATAGGGTCTGTTGTTATTGCGATCGCAGTTTCCTTTGTGGGCCTTTTTTTGGTGTATCGGCTGCGAGCAGATGAGACGTATCAGTTCCGTAAAAGGTTACTCGCTTCTGCGGCTATCGGTGCGGCTATCCCAACGACGCACTATACCGGTATGGCTGCCGCTCGATTTATTCCTGATGGCATTGACAGTAACGTACTGCTAGGAGATCTGCGAGCCCCTGTGAACGGTGGGCCGCTGGCAGTTTGGGTGATTTTTAGCACGGTTGTTATTTTTACGATCGCCTGGACGAGCACCTTTTTAGATCGCCTTAAAGACTCCGAACTGAAATTTAAGACGCTGGCTAAAAAAGAAGAGCTGCTAAACAAACAGCTTCGCAAGTCTGAAGCGCAGCAGCGGCAGAAAACTGAAGAGCTGCAAACTGCTCTGAATACTTTAAAGAGCGTTCAGACGCAGCTGATCCATTCAGAAAAGATGTCTGGACTAGGTCAACTGGTGGCGGGGGTGGCCCATGAAATCAATAATCCTGTGAACTTTATCCACGGCAACATAAAGTACGCTAAAGAATACACCCAAGATCTGCTGCGACTGATCGCGCTCTACAGGCAGTACTACCCTGAGCCCACCGAAGAGATTGTAGACTACCTCGAAGACATTGAGTTTGATTTTCTTCAATCGGATTTAATTCAAGTGCTTTCTTCTATGAGCATGGGCACTGAGCGCATTCGTGAAATTGTTCTTTCTCTGCGTAATTTCTCTCGTATGGATGAGGGTGCGTTGAAAAGTGTTGACCTGCACGAAGGCCTTGATAATACGCTGATGATTTTGCGGCATCGGTTGAACTCAACTTCTGAGTCACCTGCTGTAAATGTGATTCGCTCCTACGATGTGCTGCCAGAGATTGATTGCTATCCTGGGCAAGTTAACCAGGTATTTATGAATATTTTGGCGAATGCCTTAGACGCTTTGGAGTCGGCTGGCAAAGAAGGTGTCATTACCATCCGAACCTCTTTGTTTGGTGATGACTGGGTGGAGGTGGCGATCGCAGACAATGGGCCTGGTATTCCTGAAGACGTGAGGACTCGAATCTTTGATCCCTTTTTTACGACTAAGCCCGTTGGCAAAGGGACTGGCATGGGCCTATCTATTAGCTACAAAATTATTGTGGAGCGACACAGTGGCAAGCTAGACTGCATGTCTTCTGCAGACCAGGGTACAGAATTTGTCATTCGCATGCCGATTCATCAGGCGGCTAGTGAGGGCTAGCACTTGGCTATAAGGGTGAGAATAACTGGAGCGCTACAAACACCAGGCTGAATCCTGAGAGATAGATAAACCCCACAATTGCTAGCTTGGAAAGCCAAGGCTCAGGCTGGGACTCTTCCGATAGGGTGGCGATGCTACGCATATTTAGCCAGGCGTAAAAGGGGGCGGCGATGAAGGCGATGATGGTGATGGTATTGATGAGAGGCTCGAAACCAGCGGTGAAGACGCTGAGCAGCAGGGCGGCGAAGGTGATGAGTGTGAGTGCGATCGCCTGCCGAATAGGAAACGTTATCTCTCGGCTAGAAGGCACTAGCTCGTGCAGACCGGCTTCTAAGGTGCGAGGAAAGGCATCAACGACGGTGAATGTGGTAGAGAAGATAGCGGCGATCGCACATAGCCCAATCACCGGCTCGGCCCACGCTCCAATGTAGCTGGTATACATCCCCACCAGCTGCCCGGCAAAAGCTGCGGGCTCAGCAGACATCCCTTGAGTCGGCAGCGTTAGTGTTCCTAGCGTCAGGAATAGACAGGCTAGGACCACGGTAAGAATATAACCAAAGTTAAAGTCGAAGCTAGCTGCCGACAGAGAAGTTGCCTCACCACTGTCTTCACCGTCTGCCTGTACCCACAGCGATTGCCAAATCGATAGCTCTAATCCGCCTGGCATCCAGCCCATAAAAGCAATCAGGAAAGGCACTGCGGACCAGGAAAAAATAGACGGCCTAGAATTAGTTGTATATGCAACAGTGTCTGCAGCTTCCACGGTGCTGGAAGCTGTCAGCCACGATTCGAAGCTAGTTGAGATTGCCATGACAACTGCTGCCACTGTTGCGATTGATAGGAATATGACGCACCATTTGGTGATTTGCTCAAAGAGCCGATAGCGCCCAATAGCGATGAGCCCCCAGCAAAAAAGTAGAACGCCTACTGCCAGCAACGGTTCAGAAACCTGAGGAAACCAGAGAAATTTCAGCAGCATAGCTGCTACAAAAGCATCGACAGCAAAGCTACCCACCGCACTAATCGCGCTGATAACCATAAAAGGAAGAAAAAAGCGCTTGCCCTGCTTGCGGTAGGCCTGAATAAGGTTATCTCCGGAAGCGGCGGCGTAGCGATGACCGTATTCGTAAAAGGGATACTTCATCAGGTTGGCGAGCAGCACAAACACCAAAGCTCCCCAGCCATACATGGCACCGGCTCTGGTGCTTTGCACCAAATGAGAGACCCCGATGGCCGCGCCTGCCATGAGTAATCCAGGGCCTAGCTGCGCCAGCGAAAATTTTGATGATTTTTTTTGTGCTGCTGGCATCATAGAAAGAAAGGCACTAGAAGGCAACGCCTCTCAGCCTACCAAAGCGGTGACAGAATGCTTTGAGCACCCGTTCACTATCGTGCTTCGCGGCGGATGATTTTTGAGGGAGTCTTGAGATGATTTTTGAGGGAGTCTTGAGATGATTTTTGAGGGAGTCTTGAAGTGTGATGGCGCAGCCCACCCAAAGGGTGATCGCATTTTCTATAGCAGGGCTGCGAGAGTTGTTGCGGTCCGCCAACATATCGAACCGTGATATAACATCTTTGTGCAGCCAGAGAGAAGAGATTTCTATCACTTAATAGTCGAACAAGTCTGTGCTATTCGTGCTGCTATCTTGCGCGTAGTTGCCTGCGATTTGACCAAATCTTGTTGCACATATAGAGCAGGTTGCAGTCGATATAAAAGTATGGAAAAAGTTATTTCACTGATGGGTCTTGGTGTGTTCTTAGCCATTGCCTACGCGCTTTCTACCAATCGCCGAGCTATTCGGTGGAAGCCAGTAGTCGGTGGTTTGGTTCTACAGTTTGTGCTGGCGCTTTTCATTTTGCGTACGCGCGTAGGGTTAGGATTGTTTTCTTGGTTTGGCGATCTTATTGTTCAGTTTTTTGCCTATTCCGATGCCGGCTCAATCTTCGTCTTTGGTGAAAATTTCAAAGACTTTTTCTTTGCTTTTAAGGTGCTGCCTAGCATTATTTTCTTTTCGGCTTTCATCAGTATTTTGTATCACTATGGCGTGCTACAGCGGGCCGTAGTCGTTATGGCCTGGGTGATGCGCCGCACTATGGGAATCTCTGGGGTTGAGTCTCTATCGGCAGCGGCCAATGTGTTTGTTAGCCAGACAGAAGCGCCGCTGGTGATTCGCCCCTACATTAAGTCGATGACCACCTCTGAGCTAAACGCGGTGATGGTGGGTGGATTTGCCACTGTGTCGGGGTGGCTACTGCCCGCTTTTATTTCTTTTGGCATTTCTGCTGAGCATTTGATTACGGCTTCGGTGATGTCGGCCCCTGCGGGACTAGCGATTGCCAAAATCTTGTATCCAGAGACGGTGAGCATTAATCGCAATCCGGTCGATGTCGCTCACAAAAAGGCAACCAATGTGATTGACGCTGTGGCGACAGGTGCTTCTGAAGGGGTGAAAATCGCGGTGAGTATTGCGGCGATGGTGATTGCTTTTTTGGGGCTGCTGACGGCAATAAATGGTCTGATGAGCTGGGCCGGTGGCTTTGTAGGATTGTCTCAGCTGTCGCTGGAGCTGGTGATGTCTTATGTGCTGGCACCGATGGCTTGGCTGATGGGCGTTGCCTGGAGCGACTGTAGCCAGGTGGCCGTGCTGCTGGGTAAAAAGGTGATTCTCAACGAGTTCATTGCTTACTCCTCGTTGCAGCAGCTAATGGATGGGGTGAGTGTGATTCCGGGGCAAGAGCAGCTGGCGGTTGAGGTGTCTGAGCGATCGCTCACGATTGCCACCTACGCGCTGTGTGGCTTTGCGAATCTAGGATCTATTGGGATTCAGATTGGGGGCTTGAGCGCACTGGCCCCGGAGCGGCAGTCGGAGCTGGCTGAACTGGGACTGCGGGCAATGATTGGCGGGACGCTGGCATCGTTTATGACGGCTGCGATCGCAGGTTTTTTGCTGTGATGTTTCTACGCCGCTATGCCCTCTGTGGCCGAAACCCCCTATTCAACCGGAAACCTAATGGTAAAAGTCGTCCCCTGCCCAGGACTGCTAGCCACCTGAATTTTTCCCTTGAGCGTTTGGGTGACAAGGTTGTACACCAGATGCAGGCCCAGGCCACTGCCGCCGATATCGCGTGCGGTTGTGAAGAAAGGCTCAAAAATTCGATTTTGGTGCTCTGGGGTAATGCCACAGCCATCGTCTTGATAGGTCAGCACGACTTCGTTGGCTTGCGTTTCAATGGTGATGCTGATGATGCCTGGCTGGTTGTCGGGGTAGGCGTGAATGAGTGAATTGGTGGTGAGATTGGTAACGATTTGCGCGAGGCTGCCAGGATAGCTCTCTATTAGTAGGGTGTCGTCGCCTGTGATTTTTGTCTTGTGGGGTGTTTTTTTGAACTGTGGCAGTAGATTGGCCACAACTTCTTGGACGTAAGGCTTGATCAAGAAGGCTCGTCTCTGCACACTGGTTTGGTCGACTGCGACCTTTTTGAAGCTGTTAATCAGCTCTCCAGCTCGGGTTAGGTTATTCAACATCAGGCGGCTGCATTCGGTCGCCACCTCTATATAGCCTTCAAAAGAGGAGCGCTTGAGTTCGCCTCGCTGCAACTCAGCTGCAATAGACTGTGTTGCGTTTTCGAGGGTAGAGGCGGTCATCACCGCAGTGCCTACAGGCGTGCTGATTTCGTGAGCAACGCCTGCGACTAAGTTGCCCAAGGCGGCCATTTTAGCAGCGCGAATCAGTTCTGCTTGGGTGGTTTGCAGGGTCTTTAATGTTTGAGAGAGGGCTTGAGTTTGGTCTATTAATTTCTTTTGATCGGCTTTTTGCTGCGTGATATCTTTTCCGGTCGCCAACACATAGGGCTCGCCGTTAAAGTAGATCAGCTCTAAAAATAAAATAACAGAACTAGTTTTGCCCGATCTGTTGTAAAAATTGACTTCAACGCCATGAACATATCCTTTTGCCTTTAGCTGGGCGAACGCGGCTGCTCGCTGCTCTAGTGATTGCCACAGGCCCAGTTCGGTAGCGGTGCGACCGATGGTTTCTTCTCGGCTGTAGCCTGTTTGCTGCACAAAAGCTTCGTTGATATCGACATACTGTTCATTTTTTAGGTCGACGATGGTGGTGGGTAGCGGTGTGTTTTGAAAGGCGGTAGAAAACTTTTCTTCAGATTCTTTGAGCGCGGTGTCGGCGGCTTCGTACTGTGCTAGCAGTATCTCCTGCTGTTTGTTTTTTTCGCTTAGCCGCTTTTGGAGCGATCGCAGCTCAAGCTGGCTTTTCACCCGTGCCAACAGCTCTCGTTCTCTAACCGGTTTGGTAATATAGTCGACGCCTCCTACTTCAAACCCTTTGACGATACTGTCTTCATCGTCAAGCACAGTCAAAAATATCACAGGAATATTGCAGGTGCTTGTATGCGCCTTTAGCTGTCTGCAAACCTCGTATCCATCCATTTCAGGCATTTTGATATCGAGCAGAATGACATCTGGCGGGTTGGCTTGTGCGGCTGCGATCGCCTGAGCGCCCTCTGTAATGGGTCGGATGTGGTATCCCTGCGCGGTCAATAGTTTGATGAACAGGTGCAAGTTTGCCGGGGTGTCATCTACTACCATGACATCGGCAGCAGATTGCGGTGAGGCAGTGACAGGTTGTGAGAGGGACAGTGGCATAGTGCTCTGTTGTTGATGGCTTATTGATGGCTGTGGTTAGCTTTCTTTTGATACTGCTGAGCTGGCGATTGCCTGAGCGAGGCGAATCGCTTGCAGGATTTGAGTGTATTGAAACTGCTGTAGATGGTCGTTAAGAGCGGTGGCGACGGCTTTATCTTGCTGTCTAATTTCTTCAATGAGTGCGATTATCTCAGTCCACTGAAAGTTTTGGGTGGCTGACTCTAATGCTGACAGTAGCTGAGGAGACAACTGCGATAAGCTCAGCTCGCAAAGCGATCGCGAACCGACCGACGGTGAGCCGATCTGCTGTGAGGACGTCAATGTTAATTGTTCGTCCCTTTGGTCGGCAGGGGTCGCTCCGATTTGAGGCATTGACAACGCCTGATGAATTGTGATGTCGCTGGAATGTTGTGTGTGGTTGCTGGGGTTGTCTTGTAGTGAGTTGTCTTGTAGTGAGTTGTCTTTTGGATGGTTTCTGTAGCGATACTGCAATCCAAGCTGTCCACCGATGCAGGTTAGGAGAGAATCTTCTTGAAAAGGTTTGCTTATGAAGGCATCACAGCCTGCTTCACGGGCTGAGGTTTCGTCTTGGGGGCGGGTACTGGCCGTGAGTACAACAATTTTGGGCTGGGTGTCAGCACCAGAGAGTGCTCTGATTCGCTGTGTTGTTTCGATGCCATCTATAGTAGGCATACGAATATCCATCAAAACGAGGTGAGGTTTCCAGTGCTGGCAAAGCGCGATCGCATCTAAGCCATTCGAGGCCTCTTGCAGCTCAAAGCCTAAGGGCTGAAGCAGCTTGGTTAAGAGCTGGCGGTTAGCTTGCTGGTCGTCAACAATCAGCAGGCGGTAGCTGGTTTGAGCGGTTGCGAGTCCTACGATTTGGCGTGTAGGTTGAAGTGGCTGCGTGGCGCGATTTGGCGTGTAGGTTGAAGCGTTGAGTTGAGTGGTGGCTGCTTGAATGCGAGTGCTAACAAGGGTGCCATTGCCCTGAGTCGTTGGCGAGGTGATGACGATATCGCCGTCCATGAGCTGCGCAAATTTACGACTAATAGAAAGCCCAAGGCCGGTTCCTTGCGAGGCCAACCGGCCCGTTTCGGTTTGCACAAAAGGCTCGAAGACGGTGTCGATTTCGTCTGCGGCGATGCCAGGCCCGGAGTCTTGTACTTCAAAGGTGAGGGTGAGAGCTTCGCCCGTGATATCGCTGCTGGCATGTAAGAGAACATGCCCAGACTGTGTGAATTTGAAGGCGTTGCTGAGCAGGTTTATCAGGATTTGGCGGAGCTTGCCAAGGTCAGTGTGAATGTGTCGAGGCAGGTTTGGGGTGTGGCTGACCTCGTAGCGCAACGATTTTTCTGTTGCTTTTAGCTGAAAGAGCGCGTGGAGGTCGCCAAGCAAATCGTACAGATCAAAATCAACAGAATTCAGCGTGGTGCGACCGGCCTCAATTTTTGACATGTCGAGGACGTCGTTGATCAGGTTTAGGAGATGTTCGCCGCTGTTGCGAATGATGCTGACGTCGCTCTGATGCTCTTTGGGCAGGGCTTCGGAGCGCATCATGACCTGAGAAAATCCCAAAATTGCATTGAGTGGCGATCGCAGCTCGTGACTCATGTTGGCTAGGAACTCGCTTTTTACTCGGTTGGCGACTTCCGCAGCGGCCTGAGCCTGTTTGCGATCGCGCACTTCTTCTTCTAGTGCTTGGGTTCGATCTTTTACTTTGCTTTCTAGCCGCAATGAGTAGTCTGATAGGGTCTGGTACAAGTTGGCTTTTTCGAGTGAGGTGGCCGCTTCTGTACACAAAAAGCTGAGAATAGAGAGACGGTCTTTCGTAAATACGCCGCTGGTTGAAAGATTGTGCAGGTACAAAATACCAATCATGGTCCCCTGGCTGAGCAAGGGTAAGCACAGTACGCTTTGAGGCTGATGCTTTTGAAGATAGTCATCAACGACGGGAAGGTCTGTATTGAGCCTATCTAGGACGACTACCTGCTGGGTGTTTTTGACATACTGAATCAGCCTGACGGGGAGCTGAGGATGATCGGTGATGGGTTCGGTGCATAGGGTTGTGGCTTCGAGGGTTGCGATCGCTTGTAGCTGCCACACTTCATCGTTATCAGGCAAAATCAGCGCGCAGCGATCACCCCCCGAACTTTGCAAAATGGTGGTGGTGAGCTGATGGATGAGTTCATCGAGATGAACCGTCTGCGATATGCTGCGCGCCGCCTTTAGCACCGTCGCCAAATCTAGTGAGGCATTCAGCCCTTTGCTTGCCGAGTGGCTAGTGTGAGAACTGTGAGCGTTATCAATGGTTTCGTTAACGCTGTGGATGTTGCTGTTACTGCTATGGATATCAATACTGCTAGCTGCGCTCTCCATAGCACTGCTGTCAGTTCTCTGATGTGATTCCCACGAATGGTCAATCTCGGTGAGCGTTTCGACGAAGCTGATGGGCTGGGCGGTGGTTTGGAGAATGGGTTCTAGTAGCTGAGGGTAGTCCCGTTCTAGGGCATCTGTTTTCGCCTTTGCGCCCCAGCGAGCGTAACCGTAGTAAGCCTCTTGCAGGTAGCCTGCGGCAACTTTGTTTTTTCCCCAGTTGAGCCAAAATTTAGCGGCTAGCTCGTTGGCTAGAGCTTCTTCTTGTACATAGTTGTTTTCCTTAGCTGTTGCAATGGCCCGGTCGTAAAGGTCAATGGCCACCATGTAGGTGCCCAGCGCATAGTGCTTTTCGGCTTCTACTAGCAAATACTTGTGCAAATGATTCATCGGTGCGTAGTCGGCCCACCGTTTCATCTTTTCCTGATTAAGTGCAATTTGTTCTGGTAGGCTTTCCCTTGACGGGTTTTCTTGCGGCAAGATCTCTCTTTGTTTATTGCGGTACTCGGCCAATAATATTAGCGAGGTATAAAAGTTTTGAACAACACTCATCAAAGAGCCAAGTGAGGCTTCGGAGTAGGTTTCTAGAATGCGCGTGTTTTCGACTGCTTGGGCTAACTGCCCAAACAAGTAGCACAGCATTTGCTTGGAAAAATAGATGACATATAGTGAAAAGTAGTTGTTTTTCTCTCTAAGAGATGGCAGCATTGCCTGTTCATCAAAACTCTCTCCTACCAGTAGCCAGGGAGCGCCTGACTGGCCGAGTAGATTAAGCGCTAGCTGTCGCCAAATTTTGGCATAGGTGAGTATGTGCTGCTGGTTGAGCTGTTGCCCTAGCTCAATGTAGTGAAGCTGCTTTTGCTGAACCTGCTCTAGCGGCGTTCCCAGCAGTACTAGGTGGGCACAGGCATTCTTGGCCGAGTGACAGGCGTATTCAATATCGCCAACTTCTAAGCCACTGTGCAGGCCCTGCTCAAACTGTTCAATACTGTTACTGACGTGCTCTTTCCAATGAGAGATAAAGCCGCCTAGCTGTTCGAGCACTTTGGCTCTCATGGCCTGCCCGCCGGTTGATTGCCCCAGAGATCCTTCTGTTAATTTCAGCGCGATGCGACCGCTCTGGTAGCCTGTTTCAATGTCACCTGAGCCGCATCTCGACATGCCATAGACTGAGTAAGCGACGGGGGAAACAGCGGTGTGTCCTGCGGTGGTGCACAGATGTACCATTGTCCAAATGGTGGGTTTGAGTAGTTCTGGTTTGCCATTGTAAATGGCCGAAAACATAGAGACCAGAATCCGTAGTGCCGCAACTTTCGCAGGGTCACCCATGTCGGGAACGGTATCGAGCTCGTCTACGGGCGGTAGGGTAATACTGACGGCTTCAGGATCGAGTAAGGTAACTCCTAGCTGTTCGAGTACTGCAAACCCCTGATCTACGGCTTCTATGAGCTGGTTGTCTCCAATGGCCGCTTGAATCTGAATCTCGTACAGTTTGATTTTGTCGAGGAGCGTGCGTGCGGTGTTCAAAACCTCTTCTATCAGGGATGCAACCGATGCCAGCGCGTGGTTAAGATAAGCGGCTTCCACTGTGTTGCTCTTGAGGCTCAGCGTGAAGGCATAGTTGGATTTCCAACTGGCGACGGGCAGTAGCCGGTTGGCCTGATGAAAGTAGGCGAGTGCGGCAGCGTAAGCCGTTGAAGCCTTAGCCTGTTGTCCTGCTAGTGCATTTAGCCGTATGAGCAGCGTGTGATCATTTTCTGCGGTGGCTAAGCTCGCACCGGCATTAAGCTGATCAACAATCTCAAATAGTGGCCTGTTTGCGATCGCCTCAGACAGTGTAGAAGTGTCAAGTGTAGAAGCATCAGCAGACTGTTGATTCCCTTCTAATAAATTTTCTCCTGACAGATTAGAGTCTAATAACTCAGAGTCCAACAGATTAGTATCTACAAGATTAGAACTCAACAGCCGCTGGCCAATTTGCCAATGCATAGCAGGCTTTTGATCTTCTGGAATGAGAGCATACGCTGCTTGCTGTACGCGGTCATGCAGGAATCGGTAGCCCACTAATTCTTCATCGACCTGTTTTCCCTCGCGTTTCTCGCCCTGAAAAAACTTGTAAATGTCACTTTCTGGAATCACGAAGCCTGCTTGTAGGCCCTGCCACAGATCGGCGGCCATCTCTTCCTGAGATTTTTGACAGACGGTGGCCAGAGTCGCTAGGTCGAACTGGTTGCCAATGCAGGCTGCGCTCATCAACGCTGAGCGAGTGACGGCAGGCAGCTTTTGCAGACGGGCGATCACAAAGTTCACCACGTCGTCTGTGAGGGCTAGCTGCTGAACGGCTGCCAAATCACACTGCCAGTAGCTGGCTTCGGCCTCGAAAGTGATCCATCCATCTCGGTGCAACCCCTGCAAAAATTGCGTGGTAAAGAAGGGGTTTCCTTTTGTCTTTTGATAAATTTGTTGGGCTAGTGGTGCAGCGATTTGGCTGGGGCACAGCAGGGTATCGGCAACTAGCTGCACGACGGTACTTTCACTTAGTGGGGTGAGGGTAAGGGTTGTGATGCTTTGATGGTTGCCTTTTTGCCTCTCTGTTTTCCTCTCTGGCAAATTCGCTAGGGCAAGCATGAGTGGATGGGTGGGGAATACTTCGTTGTCGCGATAGGCTCCCAGAATGAGAATGTGTTTGCTGCTGGCAGTCTCTATCAAGAGTGTTAGCAGCCGTAAGGAGGCGGCATCGACCCACTGCAAGTCATCTAGGAAAATGACTAGGGGGTGGGCCACTGTGGCAAAGATGCTGACGAACTGAGCCAGTAACAAATTGAACCGATTTTGGGCGGCGTCGCCAGAGAGCTTGATGACGGGCGGCTGTGGGCCCAGAATTCTCTGTAGCGAAGGCATCACCTCGATAAGGACTTGGCCATTGCTACCGACCACTGCCAAGATGCGGGTACGCCACAGCTCTAGCTTGGCATCTGACTCACTCAGCAGCTGTTCTATGAGGCTGCTGAACGCCTGTAAAAAAGCGGAAAAGGGTCGATTGCGATTGAGCTGGTCGAATTTTCCCTGGATGAAGTAGCCGTGCCGCCGGGTGATGGGCTTGTGGACTTCGTTGATAACGGCGGTTTTGCCAATGCCTGAGAAGCCGTTCACCATGACCAGCTCGGTGCCACCTGCCGATACGCGCTCAAAGGCTGCGAGCAGTTCGCCTACTTCCCGCTGACGGCCATAGAGTTTTTCGGGGATAAGGAAGCGATCGCACCCATCTTGAGCCGCTAATTCAAAGGGTGCAATCAATCCGCTGCCATGCTGAGCGCGTTCTTTCTTCTGCTCATCGGTGTTGCCAGCCGCCAGCCGCGCCAAACACTGCTCCAGGTCATACTTCAATCCCAGCGCACTCTGATAGCGATCCTCCGCGTTCTTGGCCATCAGCTTCAGCACAATATCCGAGAGCACAGCTGGAACCTGAGGATTGATATCACTAGGCGAAGCAGGCCGCTTCGCCAGGTGAGCATGCAGCAAGGCGATTGAATCGTTTTCTACAAAGGGCAGCTGCCCGGTGAGCAATTCAAAGCAACTCACCCCCAAAGAATAAAAATCTGTGCGGTAGTCTACGCTCCTATTCATGCGCCCTGTTTGCTCAGGTGAGAGATAGGCAAGCGTCCCTTCTAGCTCTGCGGGGCTAGTCAGCTGCTGTTGTTCTTTTGGCAGTAAAGACGACAGACTAAAATCGATGAGCTGAACCTGACCGGTATCAGGATGAATGATGATGTTGCTGGGCTTGATATCTTTGTGGATAACGCGCTGTTTGCCTAGGTCATGGAGTGCGCTGGCCAGCTGAACGGCAACAGACAAAAAGTCGGTGAGAAAGGCGTGCAGGCCAACAGCGCTAAGAGAATGAGAAGGCGAATATTTATCAGACCAGTATTTTGAGAGTGCGATCGCGCCTGTATCGGGCAGGATGAGCGCATAGCCGTTGTCACTGCGTTCTAGCCCCAGCGGCTTGGCAACGTAGGGTGAATTTAGCTGGTGGACGATGGTGTATTGATTGCGAAACTGCACTCGCTGGCTCAAGTTGGCAGCGTTGTCTCGCAGCATTTTGACGATGACGCTGGCTTGGTCACTTTTACGGGTACCCCGGTACACCAGAGTTTGTGTTCCTGAATAAAGCAGACCTTCAATTCGATATCCGAGTAGCTGTGGGGTAGCCATCACTGCCGTACGAGAATGCGATAGAAAAGTGGATCCGAGACAGTTGGCTCCAAGCTAACGGCGTGGGCCGTACATTTCTTGACTTTCAAGATACTACGGATCTTTCTTCGCAGCATGATCTAGGTTTTGAAACAAAAAGAACTGTGCCGAATTGACATGCTCAAACTGGCATCGTGTTGGCCAGTCCTGCTGGAGTGAGTGCTACCAAAATGCGGCAAAAATGGGAGGCAAGCCAGATGAATTTCTGAGTCGATAGTATTATTAAGGAATATAAAGCTCCTAAAAGCACCCTCAAACCACCCCCAAGAAAACCTCAAGAACCTTTTGATTCCATGAACGTCTTGCTTTCACTGCTGTTGATATTGCCTGTAGCGGGTATTGTGATCTATTTGCTGACCCCTCGTCGCTACAACTCATCCGATTCTGTTGCCAACTCCTACGATGAGTGGACGCAAGACGGCATTTTGGAGTTTTATTGGGGTGAGCATATTCACCTAGGGCACTACGGCTCGCCCCCAAGACAGACAGACTTTCGCCAGGCCAAGTTCGACTTTGTGCACGAGATGGTGAAATGGGGCGGGCTAGACCAATGCGCGCCTGGGACGAGCGTGCTAGATGTGGGCTGTGGTATTGGCGGCAGCAGCCGAGTGCTGGCCAAAGACTATGGTTTTGAGGTGACGGGGGTGACGATTAGCCCTGGACAGGTAGAGCGAGCAACGCAGCTTACGCCAGCGGGGATAAGCGCAAAATTTTTGGTAGACGATGCGATGGCGCTGTCTTTCCCAGATGAAAGCTTTGATGTGGTGTGGTCGTTAGAAGCGGGTCCGCATATGCCAGATAAAGCCGTGTTTGCTAGGGAGCTGCTGCGGGTGCTAAAGCCAGGTGGCTTGCTTGTGGTCGGCGACTGGAATCAGCGAGATGACCGTCGTAAGCCGCTGAACTGGTGGGAAAAGCCCGTGATGACGCAGCTGCTCGATCAGTGGTCGCATCCTAAGTTTTCGAGTATTGAAGGATTTTCGGAGCTGCTAGAAGAAACGGGCTTGGTGAACGGTCAGGTGAGTACGACTGACTGGTCAAAAGAAACGTTGCCGTCTTGGCTCGATTCGATTTGGCAGGGCATTATTCGTCCGCAGGGGCTGGTGAAGTTTGGCGTAGCTGGCTTTATTAAGTCTGCGCGTGAGGTGCCTACGCTACTGCTGATGCGGCTGGCCTTTGGCAGTGGGCTTTGTCGGTTTGGTATGTTTCGAGCGACGCGGGCGAATGTGCGGGCGGCTCAAGTGCTGAATGAGCGTTCGACGGCCACGATCAATCGGTAGCCATTACGCTACACTTGCGTTTTTGATAGGTCGGCTATGGAAGGGAAGCTGCTGAAGCAGGTGATGCTGAAAGTGTGCGAGGAGGACGTGCGATCGGATATTAGCGCGATCGCACATACGCCAGATGGCAATATATGGTTAGCTTCAGACGAACTCACCACCGTAGAGCGCCTTTCCCCGACTTCGACACATGAATTTGCCCACCATCGTCAGTTTGCAGTGGGTGACTATGTAGACCTGCAAGATACCCAATCTGAAATTGATATTGAAGGCATGGATTTTTCGGAGGGGTATCTATGGCTGGTGGGCTCTCACAGTACCAAGCGAAAATCAGCAAAGGGAAAAGATGCTGAGCGAGATATTCAGCGGCTGCTGGAAATAACAACAGATGCGAATCGCTATTTACTCGCTCGGATTCCAATTGCAGATGGAGAGCTCGTGAAACAGGATGATGCTACGGATCGATTCGCCGCGAGCCTAAAGCAGTGGCAAGGGCAGAGTGAGTTGACAAAGGCACTCCAAAAAGATGAGCATATTGGGCCCTTTTTGCAGATGAAGCTGCCTTCTAAAGACAATGGCTTTGATATTGAAGCATTGGCGGTTAAAGGCAATCGGCTCTTTCTCGGTCTCAGGGGGCCGGTGCTTAGAGGGATGGCAATTATTTTAGAAATAGAGATAAAAGCGGGGACGAAAGCCCGTCAGTCTGGTGAGATGCGGCTGAAGCGTTTGGAGAATAAACGGCTGTATCGAAAGCACTTTGTAGATCTCAACGGTCTGGGCATAAGAGACCTGTGCTTTGATGGTGAGGACTTGATTATCTTAGCGGGTGCGACGATGCAGCTCTCTAGCACGATGCAGGTATTCCGGTTCCAGCAGGCGCTGTTACACAGTAAAGATACGCTGTGGCTATCCTCATCGGGCGCGCTACAGAAACTGTTTGACTTGCCTCCTGCTAGAAAAAATAGTGTTGGATCAGACAATGCAGAGGGGATGACAATACTGCCCTGTGGGTTATCTGATGGTGGGGAAAGGGTGGATCAGACCAGCGTGATGGTGGTATATGATTCGCCGAGTAAGGAGCGGTTGAGAGAAGGTGGTATTTTAGCCGATGTGTTTGCCCTGTAGCTCAAGGCAAACAAGAGCAACAGGCCTTGGCTGTTGCTTTATTGCACTTGTGACAGGTACTCTTCCAGCTGCGAAAACTGAGAGATGTTGAGCTTGTAATATATTCTCCGGCCGTGGCGTCGGGTAATCACTAGGCCGCATTGATTAAGCGTTTTGAGATGAAAAGAGAGTTTTGACTGGGGAATGCCCAAGGTGCTGCCAATGTCGCTAACGCAGAGTTCGCTACCCCCCTGCAAAAGCTCAATAATTTGGAGCCGGATGGGCTCTGAAAGTGCATGGAATCCTGCTGATTGATTTCTCATAGTGTTGAGGGTGTTGTGAAGGTTGCTGAAATTTTTGACTGATGAAAGGCCCGATAAGCAAGCCAAATGAAAGGCTAAATGACTGCTAACTTGTCTAGCTCTGTGCTGTCTAGATCTGGGTTGAACGTGCTGAGTGGGGCCAAGCTCAGCTAGGGCAGTCGAGAAGTAGGATTAAGCTGAAGGGGCAATGTTGGAAAAACAGAAAAGAGAAGATCTGACGATCTATAGTTAGAAGGTTTCGTTAGAAGAGATTGGTATCTCGCTCTGCTTTAGCAAGCTTCATCGCTTGATTGAGTCGACAGATCATTTCTACTTTGGCGCGTATCTTTTGGGTGTGTGGGTTGTGCATGCCCAAAGTTGTTTCAAATACGCTGAGCGCTTCTTTGAAGAGTGGCTCTGCCTCCAAAAAGCGAAACTGATTGTCGTAGAGCGCAGCGAGGTTGTAAAGACTAATGCCTACATCCGGATGCGCCTGGCCCAGTAACGATTTTCGAAGTGCCAGGGCACTTTGCAATAGGGGTTCTACATCTTCGTAGCGTCCTTCACGCATAAAGAGCGTAGCCTGAATAGACAGAAGTCCAGCGCCCACCGCGTGTAGAGTCGTCGGGACTAACTCTCTTTGGTAATAGGCAGCTTCTTCTTGTTGCTTACGGCTGGTGATATCGATTTGAGCGCCTGCTATTCGGTAGGCAACGCCTGCCGCGTCCCATAGGGCTTCTCCTTTTGCCAGTGCCCAAATATAGTCTCCATTGGCCTGCCGAATACGATATTCGCAGTAAAACTGCTGCTGCTGTCGACTCAAGTAGTCTTGCAGTGTACGGTTAAACCGAGCGCGATCCTGTGGATGAATGAGCGACAGCCACTGTTTTATGCCGCTATCTGTAGAAGCGTCACTGATGGAGCCTTTGACCCCGAGCAAAGATTGCCAGTAGGGCGAAAAATAAAGGCTGTCGTGCTTGATGTCCCAATCCCAAATTCCTTCACGATTTGCCTGGTTGGCTGAGGGTTTTAGCGTAGGGCTTCCCGGTTGCTGTTGGGCGACTTGTTTGGCTAGCTCGGCCCGCTTTACCGCATACTGAATGCGGCGTACTAGCCAGTTGCCTAGGTCGGTGTGGCCTAGCTGCAAGAGCCTAGTAGGAGAGAATGTGTCAGATTTTAAGACATAGTCCTGTGCGCCTTCTTTGATGGCTGCTACTGCGAGTGAGTCATCTTGAGTGCCGGTTAAAACGACAACAGGTGTTTCGGGAACCTCTTGCTTTAGCTGTTTGATGAGTCCTAGCCCCTCGCCGTCTGGGAGATGCAGATCTAGCAAGACGAGGTCATACGCGTTCTCTTTCAGCATGCTGAGCGCTTCTTTAAATCTGCCTGCATGATGAAGCCTTGGCTTTGCTAGGTCTGACGAGCTAACAATGGCTTCCACCATTTTGGCATCTGAAAAGCTATCTTCGACTAGCAGCACTTCGATATTAGGACTCATACTCTTGATGTGATGGACTCGATTGTGGATTACCCTTTGGCTCCCCAAGTGTGCCCAGTCAGAATCAAGAAAGATTGATAGCTTAGTCGTGGTAGATACTGAACTTTTTAGATTTAAATCAACTTTAAATTTCGCCCCAACCCGGATTAATACGCTTCATAACCGGGTTATATAGCTTAAAGTAAACAACCGATCCGACTTGACGAAGTAAAGATTTCTGTGGTGTATCTGCGCCCATACAGCGTTTGCATACAGGATGGGTCACCTGAAAGCGATCGAATCCTTGACGTAACGAGCAGGCAGGCTGCTGGTGATCGAGAACTGTTGATAGAGCGTTGTTGTTGATATTACCGAGCGGGATTTTACCGTCATAGTCTTTGCAACAGGGAACAACGGTGCCATCGTAGAGGATCCCAGCTTGGTCGGTAGTGCCGTTGCAGTAGCCAAAGCTTGCTGGGGTAACTGTGGCGCTTTCTACATTGCCCCAGCTGTCTAGCGGAAAGGTTTCTAAGGCGAGTTTTGGAGTGAGTTCTATCACCTGCCACCGACCGGGTTTGTGGCTGACAAGGCGGCGCTCGATTTCTGTTTCTGTTGGGCGGTCAGGATGATTGGCAGGGAGCGCTGCTAGGAGGCGATCGCACCATTCTCTCAGCTGGGTTTGCATCTGTTCTTTGCCTTCTACCACGTGCATAGCCTTGTGCGGCACCAAAAAAGGATGCGGCGTGGTATCCAAAAATTTGAGATGCACGCGAGTAGAAGACTCAGATAGGAGATTGGCATGTACGTATTGCGTAATGCCGTCAAAATACTGCTCGGGGGCAAGCTTGGGGGGTGCGCCGCGAATGATGAATGTGTCTGGATCTGGCGTTTGCAGGGAGATGGTAACTTTGGGGATGCCGGAGTCTACGAGCTTTTCTATATGCTCTGGGCGAATGTGGAATGTGCTGCCGTTGGTGGTGAGGTGAAGGTTGAGCTGGCGATCGCACGCCATTGCGATCGCCTCAAAAATATGCGGATAAATCAGCGGCTCACCCATCAGGTGAAAAGCCACAATCTTCGCCAGCCGGTGCTCTGCAATCTCATCGAGCGCCTTCGTTAGCAGGGCTTTGTCCATATGCCCCCGCTTTCGTTCCATAATGGCATCTGGGCAAAACTCACATTTGAAGTTGCACACATTGGTGACTTCCAAATGAATGCGCTCTAGGCGGTAGGCCGTAGACATAGTCCCAAAATCCCGAATCAGCAGTATCAACAATGAGCCATTACCTTATCAACTGAGGCCAGAGCGCATGTGAGAATGGCCTGAAAACTTTAGGAATGAGCC
>ERZ1740067.375-NODE-375-length-36265-cov-16.233223_pt1 | contig 36265 bp, 8 predicted proteins | sample MGYA00581736_ERZ1740067 | MGnify/ENA primary metagenome ERZ1740067 (study PRJEB43018, sample SAMN04849236) | marine metagenome | isolation source: floating plastic debris | place: Pacific Ocean | collected 2008-08-27 | study: EMG produced TPA metagenomics assembly... | reverse complement strand
TGGCGATTCTGCATTGCGCGGTGCTTCAGATTTACTTTATAAACTAGCTCTGAGGGTGTCTGGTGTTGTTTTGGTCAAAAACTGAATGGCGATCGCACCTGATGGCGATCTATCAGTGGAGCTTTATTCCGGAGGAGCAACCACCAGAGGCGCAAAAAGGCGATCGCCGGTTTTGGATTGTGCTGTTGGGGGCGATCGCTGTGGGCTTAGTCTTAAGTGCCTGTGCGTTGACCGCTGCCTTTGCGGAGCCCCATAGCATTCAAGACGACGCCCGCCAGCATGTGTTTTGGATGGCGCGGTTTATGAATCCCGGAGCCTTTCCCAACGATCCCATCGCAGATTATTTCCAAACCGTGGCTCCCTGGGCATATCAGGGGATTTACCGACTGGCGGCTACTGTAGGCATCAACCCACTGTTTTTGAGTAAGCTATTGCCCGTAGCACTGGGGCTTGTGGCGGCGGTTTATAGCGTGCTACTGGGCTGGTTGATGATGCCGGTGCCCGTGGCTACGGCTCTAGGGGCTGTCTTTTTGCAAGTCAACCTATGGCTACGGGATGATTTGGTGTCGGGAACTGCGGTGGCGTTTGCGGTGCCGTTAATGCTGGCGGCACTGGTGCATGGCTTTCGTAACCAGCGCTTGCCCCTGGCGATCGCTTTGCTATTGCTGACGGGTACCTACCCCCAGTGCGCTCTGGTGATATTGGGCACCTTGACGCTGGGGGCTCTGCCGGACTGGTGGATGATGAAGCGTTCCCAACGAATGACCCGTATCACCGTGGCCCTTGCGTGGGCGGTGGTGGTGGTGGGATTGCTGCCATTTGTCCTGCGAGATAACCCCTTCGGTCCGGTGATGGGGGCCGCTGAAGCACAAACCTTGGGCACCTTTGCACCAAAAGCCTGGTCGAGTTTTTTCACCAACGACAGTTGGAATTTCTGGGTGTGCGGTCAGCGTAGCGGCATTTTCCCCCAAGAGTGGTGCCGACTAATGTCCAACCACTCAGTGCTTTTGGTTCCCATTTGGGCAATATCGTCTCTCTTTTTGCTGCTAGTCATTGCCTTTCGCAAGCTGTTTCCCCTGGGTATTTATCTTCAGCCAGCCAGTCGTTTAATGGGGCAATTGTTGTTGTCGTCCCTAATTTTATTTTCTCTAGCCCATCAGTTTTTATTCCACTTACACTTGCCCAATCGATATACGGAACATAGCCTGCGTATTATTACCGCGTTGGCAGGGGGAATTGCGATCGCCATCATCTTGGACCGATGTATACGCAACCTGTTCAACCCTGAAAACGATTCGATGAAATCAAAATTTGGTGGACTCTTGGGAGCGGGAATAATTTTGAGTTTGCTACTGTATCCGATGGCTTTAAATGCCAAAAACTATGATTTTCCCACCACCAACTACACGGCTGGAAACTCTAGCCTGCATCGTTTTTTAAGAGAACAATCGGAGCCGATTCTAGTGGCTTCCTTGGAAAAAGAAGCTGATAATATTCCTGCCCTTGCCCAGCGCTCAATTTATGTGGGAGCAAAGGGCTATATCTTGCCTTACCACAAAGGATTTTATAAGGTTATGGTGAGCCGCCTTGGTGAGTTAACTGCGGCTCAATATAGTGAAGACTGGAATAAAATTAGTCAATTTCTAAAAGAAACAAATATTTCTCATTGGCTAATTAACCGTGATAGTTTTTCCGAAACTTATCTAGATTCAAGACAGTTTCGGCAGTTTAACTTAGGTGAAAGTATTCGCCAGGATTTTCAACAGGGTTTACAGCCAGTACTACCAACTGTTTTGGATCGTTGCAGCGTTTGGGAAGATAGCGATCTGGTATTGATCGCGTCAAGTTGTGTACTTCAGGCCGGTTCTTCCCAATAAGCATCATAGAACCGGAGACATGGGCGACTAACGCTAATCACTGTCCTGAAGGTCTAAATCCTGCTTCACAGAACACCGTTGCTTATGGGGTGGACGCCTTTTTATGGGACGCGCGGCAGTCTCCAAACCACCGCCGTTTCCAGCGGGATGTTGGCTCTAGATCGCACTGGCTTTGTTCCTGGCGACGACGTTCCAGAATGATTTCTCGGTGATCGGTGCCGTGGCGATCACGGTAGGGTACCGCCGCCCGCGTTTGCAAATGCTCTAGCTCCTGGGGGGACAGCTTCGGCAGATGGGCGCAAGTCCCATCGTTGGGATAAGCAGCCACAGTGCCCGGCCAACGGCGACCAAAGGGGGGGCTTGCTCCCACAGATAAGCCTGATCGCATTAAGCCAGCACGAATGGCAGCGGCACAGGAGTAAGTGGCTAAGTACCCGCGAGGGGCAAGGCACTGGGCAAGATGGCCCAAAAATTCTATGGTCCACAGTTGGGGACACTGGGGTGGTGAAAACGGGTCGAGGAAAATCGCATCAAATTTTTCGCTAGATGCCGCATTACTTGCGGACCTGTTATCAGCTACGGCTTGTATGCTCTGGCGGGCATCCCCCCAGCATAATCTTCCGTGAAAATGCACCGTGTCGTAGGTGGTTTGCCTTTCTCCAGGTTGAGCCAAGCGACTCAGCACCTCAATGGTTCGCTCCACCGCTGCGGTCGAAAATTTTGCAGTGGAGTAATGTTCCACTGCACCGACGGGAATAATCGTTCCTTTAATTCGCCGTAGCTGATCGGTAATCTTTGGTAGCGCCGCGATCACCACTGAGGGATCCAACTCCAACCCCACCAATTCCACCGAACACTGAGGGGCGATCGACCAAATCACTGCTAGTGCCGCCGCACTGTTGTAGCCCAAGCCATAGCATACGTCCAAGATCCTGATTCGGGGACGTTCCTGGAGCGTCTGTGCCCGAGCCCTTGCGACTAGCTGGGTGGGTTCAACAAATTTAACTAGTGCTTCATCCCAAGCCCCGTGCAGACTGTGGAAATGCTCCCCGAAATCCGGAGACAAAAAAGTAGCCGATCCATCCGCTGTAACGTGAGGTTGCCAATAGTTAGAGGATGATTCAGCAGAAGACGACATGGGGAGCTATCTAGAATTCACTTGCCTAGACATCTTTCGGTCGTCTCCCAGAGCACAACTGGATAGATAGATCATCCACGCGACGCGCTTATGCAGTCAGCCTTTGCAGTGTGGTGATCAGCTCAACTTTGTCTACGGGCTTATCAAGGTAGGCATTTGCGCCCAACATTGTGCCCCAAGTTTTATCCACATTGGTGGTTTTGGTGGAACACATCACCACAGGAATATCCTTGCTGGTGGAGCCGTCTTGCTTAATTTCTCGGCACACTTCAAAACCACTTTGCCCAGGCAAAATAACGTCCAATAAAATAATGTCTGGGGTTTGGCTTTTTAGCCAAGATAATGCCTCTTCGCCGCTGCCGACACTGACTACTGCCATGCCTGCTTCTTGCAAATAAGTCGTTACTTGATTACGCTCAGTTTGGCTATCTTCAACAACAAGAACCGTACGCATAGACAACCTCAACGGGATGAAAAACAGCTAGGAAAAATAACAGGGAAGTTGAAAAAGTAACAGTTGCAATTACGCTCGTTAGGCTTAATCCCAAATAAATGTTAGCAGATCGGAGGATCCGCCTTTGAGGACTACACCTTAGGGTTGCTGCGATCTGGGAATGGGTAAAAACGGAAAAGAAATCGCAATAAATTTATCGACAGGGGTCGATAAACTGCCAGACCTGAGTAAAGCGTACCCAATATTTGCGAAGATCTAATAAAGCCCGCCCCTAAGCATTGCCAGGGTAAGGCTGGGGCGCCAGGCTGGGGTGCACGTTCTTTGCTCCCAGATACCGCTCCAGAACAGCGTTGATTTTGTTTTGCTCAACCGGCTTCCCTAAAAAGTCATTGGCACCGACCACTTTGGCTCGGACGCGATCAATGATGCCGTCGCTGCCGGTCAAAATCACAATGGGGATGTCGCGGAAGGTGGCAATACGGCGAATTTGAGAACAAATCTCGTACCCGTTCGCCACAGGCATAATCAGGTCCAAAAATATTAGCTGGGGTTTGCGCTCCAAAAGTTGAGTTAGGGCACGGGTGGAATCCTGAATGCAAAAGATCTCGTAGCCCGCTTCTTGCACAATGCGGGTCATGGTGTCGCAAATTTGTGGACTGTCATCAATACAGGCAACAATTCCATGGGAGTCAACCGTTTTGGAGCGGCGACGTTCTTTGTCGGGGGATTCCTTGATCGGGGGAGGACGATCCACGTCGCGATCGCCTCTGCCGGGACCCTGGGACAAGATCACCAGGTCGGCGGAGTCTTTGAGGTACCTAACACCAATCAGTTTGCGCTTGATGTAGGGCAGCAGTGACTGCATTAACTCTCCGGGAGATTTACCCATTCGCTTGGCAATTCCTCGAATATTGCTGCGACCATCGAGGGCGATCGCCAGTTTCTGATAAGTACTTTCTCCCAACGTGGCTTGGAGCTGGGAAGATTCTTTTACAACCAAGGCATGGTTAGGAGAAATCGGTCCAAGCCCAATCTTGCGCCAATTTGCCCACTCAACGGCGGCATTAGTCAACGGTAAATCACTGCTAATGGGCGTTGCCGCAATTTTTAAAATATCCAGAGGGTCGTAAGGCTCATAGGTCCAGTGCACATCTCCCTTAGTGTGTTGGTGATGAATAACATCAAACAAGATATCCTGCAAAACCCGTTCGATCACAATGGCAAAGGACTCCTTGTTAAGCACTTTGCGCTGTAGCAATACAAATATCAGCGTGTAATTCACACAATCAAAGTTATCTCCCTGACGGAGGGCAAATTTGCGCTGCTTCAGCTGAGGGCAAGACTGGGCGAGGTGGTGTAGAACGCGTCGGTTTCGATTTAAATTATCAGATGCCCAAAATACGCGCCCCAAACAAAAGTAAAGGGACCATTGAGGCGTTATGCTGCCGGTAATTAGCGCTTTCGACTCAATTAAAAGCTTGCCGGTGAATTTCTTTTCTGCAATTTGAGACAGTTGAATCTGCAACTCTCTAAGAACGGGAGGAGGGCTCATAGGTCTCTCGAAGAACGGAACATTAACGAGCGTGCACCCGGTTAATTATTGCGATGTCAAATAATCAAAAAACAGCCTGATGATTAGCTGATGAAAGTGTACTAGACACAATCTTTCAATTGGATCTATCTAAAGTAGATGCTAGTTAGCAACTGAAAAGTTAGGTGGATAGGGTGTATTGCTAATGCGTTGGCTTTCCATTCTGGAAACCTAGGAGTAGTGCACGCGGCGCACTAAACGCTGAGATAGTGTTTCTCCTCTAAACAAAGTATTGTTAAAACCCTGGGGAATATCGATGGCTGGAAACCAGTGATTTGAAATTTCATAGTGATTTGAAATTCAATCTTGCACGGGAATAACTGAAGGTTGATGGCGTTTCGTTATGAGTAATAAGTGATAAAGCCACGTAACAGACGTACCGCGTAAGGCTTATGGTTATAAGTCCCTATCTTACGAAATGAATTCTGTGCCCTAATAAAATTTATTGAAACTTATGAAAATTGTTGAGGCTTAGTAACACTGCTGTTAATGGTGGTTACGGAGGCTGCGGGATGGAGTGTTTCGTCAGGATTAAGAGTTGGCAGCTTGAGTCGCGGCTTCTTCCAGGTTTAGGAACAATACCGTTGACTCTAATGCTTCTCCGTTGACCTGTGATGAGGGAGTTGTGGGGAACTCAACCACTGCCGCGAACTGGGCTAGGGAGATGATGGGGGTTTGGTTGGGGATGCTAGGAATGGTGCGTACCTGCGATCGCGACACTTCCAACAAATCCGGTGGCGCATCGACGGGAATACCACACAGGTTTCCATTGCTTTGGCGGGCAACCACCAGGAAGCGAGGTTCGCCGTCACGGCTTGAGGGGGCTTCAGCGCTGGGCTTCGCTAGGGCGTGTAAATTTAAAACGCGGATAATTTGTTGGTCCAGATGAATCAAGCCCGTTTGCCCTAACCCTGGCGTGTGAAGCGGGGGACAATGAATGACCTTAGCGATCGCTGGCATGGGCAAAGCGAGGGTGTAGCCGCCCACGTTAAAAGCAATAATGCGGAACCGGTCAGACTGTTGGGCTGGCGATCGCTCAGTCTGGGAGCCGGGAAGGGCGATTACAGGAGTCAGGGTAGGCATAGAATTAGCCCCCGATAGGGACACAAGCTCTAAATACTAGGATACACAGTGCTTCCACTAGCTTGCCCCCGCCGTCAGAAAAAACGTCAGTAAAGTCCTCAAAATCTTTAAGACAGCATCTTAAACGTCCTGACAAAAAAGCCCTGTACAGGACTGATACAACCCCCCTACAGGACTAGCTATTAAAAGGAGGCTTTTCGTCAAATATTCTTGTGCTTTCAGGGCGTGTATTTCCCTTTGGATTGACCATCTACGCTGCATGGATGACACGCCCCAGCAACCGCTATGTGCAGTTAGCTACTGGTAATTCACGATGCGTGCGAAATCGGCTGGAGCCAGACTTGCACCGCCGACCAAAGCGCCATTAATCTCCGGCTGCGCCATAATTTCGTCCACATTTCCAGGTTTCACCGAACCACCATATTGAATGGTCATATCCTGGTTGGACAACTGACTACGAATGACCCCAATGACCCGATTCGCTTCTTTGGCATCGCAGGTATCGCCGGTACCGATCGCCCAAATCGGCTCGTATGCAATGACCAAGTTCTTCTGGTCAACGCCTTCTAGTCCTTCCTTGAGCTGCTGAATAATGTGGGCTTCCGTTTCCCCGGCATCGCGCTGCGCTTTCGATTCGCCCACGCACAAAATGGGGGTCATTCCCGCTGCCTGCACTGCCTTAAGACGGAGGTTGACGGTGGCGTTGGTTTCGCCAAAATACTCCCGACGTTCGCTGTGCCCAATGATGACGTAGCGGACGCCAATTTCCGTCAGCATATCGCCAGAAATCTCTCCGGTGTAGGCGCCATTGGCTTCCCAGTGCATATTCTGAGCGCCTATGTGAATGCGGCTACCGTGCAGATTTTTGGATAGGATGCTGAGGTTGGTGAAAGGAACACACAGGACAATGCCGCGATCGCCAGGCGTGTCGCTCACTTGCTCCACAAAGCCCTGTAAAAACTCCAGGGTTTCCCGCTGGGTTTTAAACATTTTCCAATTGCCTGCGATGACGGTCTTAGCCAAGGTTCTAGTCCTAAAGTGGGTCTTCTTATTTATTTGCTGTAAATAAAGCTATCGGCCCAGGCGACTTGGGTCAATGGAAGTCGAGGTTTGAAAGCAGTTTGTTCATTCAAATTAAGGCTATTCACTTAGCCACACACCTTGAGATGTTATGGGTTTAGTGATTGGAGTAACTGGCGGCATCGGCACGGGAAAAACTACCGTGACAGATTTTTTGCACCAGCGTTACGAGTGCAAAATTTTAGATGCGGATGTGCTGGCTCGCGAGGCGGTGGCACCCGGTAGTGAAGGATTAGACGCGATCGCCCGTCGTTATGGACTAACGATGTTGCGCCCCGATGGCACGTTAGATCGATCGCGGTTGGGACGGTTGGTTTTTGATCAACCGCGTGAGCGGAAATGGCTGGAGCAATTGATTCACCCTTGGGTGCGCAACGCCCTAGAAGCGGGGATGAAAACCTGGCGCGATTCCACCGTGCCTAATGCTCCGCCGCTAATTTTGGCTATTCCCCTGCTCTTTGAAGCAAAGCTGGAATATTTGGTGGATGAAATTTGGGTGGTTACCTGCGAGGAAGCGGTGCAGCGGCAGAGAATTATGGAGCGCGATTCTTTGGAGATTGCCGATGCCCAACGGCGCATTGATGCCCAAATGCCCCTGGCTCAAAAGTGCGATCGCGCAAACGTTGTGATCCAGAACAACGACAGCCTCCCAACCCTGCGTCATAGTGTTGATATCACTTATCAGCGTCTTCGGTTAATTGACCAAAAACACTGAAAACCTGCAGCAAATTTGGTTGCGGCTTAGCACACAAAATCATGCTAATTTTGGATTGTGCGGATAAGATTACGAAATCTTTACGCGATCAGGTGTGCAAAAGAAATTTTACGTCCCAGTTGGGCATATTATTTCAGGCAAGAATGTCTATGGTTTAGTGATTCACTGGACTCTTTTCAAGGTTCTGCTGACCAAAATTCGCAAAGTTATCCAACTGAATTTCCAGTATAGGTAGCAAAGCAAATCGCTCGCCCGTCGCTTTTAATCTCCGTCTCGATACCCGTTCTGCTTAAGCCCTCCGTCGGGCTACGCACTGTCAAGTAAAACGTCTATTGGGAGAAGCGGCCATGCTTGTTTCTACTAAGTTGTTCTTCAATTTCATCAGCCACTGCGATGCATTCCGTCATCGTCACAGTGACATAAAGTCTTTATTGCCGTCGACTCCAGAGAAGATCGTTTCAAGTCGGATTCGTCGAGCTGAAATATAGCGTTAGCAGCAAAATTACGACAGCTTAAACACGTTTTCTAAAGCCAGATTCCCAAGTTCTGTGGTCTCTTGGTTTGTTCAGTGTGCCCTTTACAGCGCCTGATCCGATCCTTTGCGTTCAGCATCTCCTTGGCGGTGCTGTAAAGGTCCTGCGCGGAAATCACCTGAGCAAAGGAGCTAATGAAAACTTTTACTCGGCTAATTAGGGACTGATAGACGCTGTTGAGGGTCTACTCCCTGATTTTCTTTCTTTAAATCCAATTCTTTAAACGTAAAGTTCGTGGCTTATTCGCCAACTCACGCACAAGCAATCTACGTCTTAAGAGGATAGCAGCTTGTCCACGGATATGCGTGTATCAAAAACAACTCTTTAATTACTTCTTTACATTCCGTCTGTTTTCCGGCGATCACTCCACTCTAGCCTCACTCACCATCACAACATCAAGGTTCTTCTCCCATGCCAGCACAAGCTCCTTCCATCACCCTCGGTCTACCGGCGGAAACTAACTACCATGAGGCTTTCGATTTAACGGTCACCCTCGATAACGCGTCAACCCCAGGCAGTGGTGACATTGGCTATGGTCCTTATGTTGACCTATTTATCCCACCTACAGTGGAGGGAGTTCCTGCGTCGGCTGACTACCTAGGCTTGTCCCTGGCACCAATTCAGACCTTCACGTGGGACGCAACGCTTCAAGACTGGAGTCCTGCTTTAGATCCAGATGCAAGGGTTCATCCCCTGAGTCGATTTGATGATCCTGCTAATGCCAATGCAATTTTGCCGCCGGATGGGGCGGTTCTGGGATTAGCGGATGGTACGGAATGGCGGGTATATCAGCTTCCGTTTGGTAGCTTTACGCCAGAGCAGCCGGAGGCAAAGTTGACCTTTGCTGGAGCCACTCTTGATTCAACGCAGGCTAAGATTCAAGCCCAGGGAGGCTACATCTTTGGGGATACGCCGACTGGGAGCAATGGGCCCATCCGCACATCTACAGTGTCTGAGGCTAACGTTGAAGCGCGAATTTATAAGCTGACTAAGGAGTTGGATGCGCCGGAGAGCGAAACCGCGACGGGGGCCAACTTTCCGGTCATTTACACGCTGACGGTTGATGTTGACCAAGACGTTCAAATCACAAACTTGGTCATTAATGATACGTTGCCCGATGAGTTTCAGTTTTTGGGCATAGAGTCCATCACAGCGCCCTCTGGAACGACCGTGACCACGGTTACCAGTCCCGATCCTGCGGATACTAGTACCAATCCTCCTGATGCGGATACGGATGAAAATGACACGCTGTCCTTCAGCATTGATCAGGTCACTGGAGCAAGCGGTAGCTCGGGAGATGTGGTCATTAAGTACAAGGTCTACGTACCTCAAACTTTCGATGGCACCACTGCTCCTGGGGACCAGATCTTGGATCCCAATACTGGGGAATTTAAGAACTCAGAGAATACAGCGACGGCTAATGCGGGTACGACGGCCACTGTTGCTTTTAAGGATTTGGAAGGCAATAACGATGGGCAGTTTTATGATGCCAGCGGTAATGTCGGCAGCGAAACCCTGACGAAGAAGTTTGATGGAGGTGATGCGCCTAAGGTCACTTTGGAAGATCAGTCGATCGCCATCCAAAAGTCCGTAGCGGGCAGTGCTGTTCCTGGGAATAACCTGACCTACACCCTGGACTTCCAAATCTCCGACTACTTCAATTTTGACGACATTGTTATCGACGATGTTTTCTCCGACGGTCAGCGCCTCAACGATAATTCCGTCACGTTGGAAGTTACAGGTGATCCAAACGCAGGGGACAACATCAATATTTCCCTTCCCCTGTCCGCTAACTTTATTAAAACGGTGCGGGAGCGGGCTAACTCGTCGGACCCTGCTATACGTGGTGACAGGAATGTTGACACCAATTCGGATGGAATCGCAGGGGACCAGCTCTTTGATGACGCACTCAACAAAGACGGTTCAACCCGCCTGGAGTTGCGCCTTTCTGACATCATCACTGCCGCGGGCGGCTCGGGATTGCTAAACGGTGGCGGTCCCCTGGTCGGAAAAATTACCTACACCACAGAAGTTCAGCAGGAATTTACCGACCTGCACCTGCTGACTTCGGATGGATTCACTAGCGACCCGAGTGTGGACGCAACGGACCGGCTGTTTAGCGACGCTCGAATTACTGGGACTGTTGTTGACTCTGGTGGTGGAAGTCTAGGCGGCAACCGCGTTACTGATGACACCAAGACAGACACTAAGGTGCCGGAGCTGCCGAATCCTATTAAGCGGGTTTATGCGGTCAACGGTGTTGCCATTGAAAGTGACGCCGATCAGCTTGGTTTCTCCATTGATGAAGAAAGCGACACTCTTTCTAGTGGGGCTAAGAAGCTACAGCGGGTGAAGGTGGGGGATTTGGTGACCTACCGCATCACCATTTCTGATATTCCGTCTCCCGACGCTGAAAATTTCCAGATTATTGATTATCTGCCGTTGCCCATCTACGACGTGGATAATTCCACCGATGGTATTGGCAATGGCACGACGGTTGCTCTTCCGTCCTCGCTGCCGACCCCAGGGGCTGGACAGGTGGCGGTTCCGACAGCCGGACAGTTTGCTTTTGGACCAGATCACACTTTGTATGGTCAAACTCAGGCCACTGCTGAAGGCGCAACGCGGACGCTGGAAGACGATTTGACTGGGACAATTACTGCCATTGCGGGGAATGAAAACCGCTTTACACTGGATTTCGGCAAGTTCAATAACATCACCACCGAGTCTGGAACTCTGGATATTTTGGTGACGGTGCGGGTTGAGGATGAGGCGTTTGACGATCGCCTATTTCTAACCAACCAGGCGCTGATTGCTTACGACAACACCGAGGCTCAGGAAGTCCCCCAGGAAACCATTGTGCGGGTGGAAACCTTGCAGCCGGTGCCGGTGATTGAGAAAAGTCGGCAAGAAGTGCGTCAGGGGATTGATGCAGCCGGTGCTGTTAACACCACGGTGATTGCGGATAATCGCCCTGATGCTGGCGACTATGTTGATTTTGAGGTGACCGTTACCAACGCTGGGGGTAACAGTATCTATGACCTGGTGGTGGCGGATATTCTGCCGGAAGGGTTTGTGGTTGACCCGAGCGAGCTGAATTTCTCTGTCGCGTTGGGTAATGGTGCTGCGGTTTCCTACAAGGCTGGGGATGATTCTGGATCGGCGCTGGATTTTGCGGCGAATCCTGGGGATGCGATCGCCACCTTCTTCAACGAAAGCCAAGGTATTCGCATTGAGGACGACAACGGCACTGCTGATGAGCTGAAGCGCGGTGCTGTGGATCCCGGGCGCGATATAACGGGCGCAGCGGTGAATAACGGTTCTAACGAGCTGATTATTAAATACACCTTGAAGGTCAGTGACGATGGCTTTGTTCAGGGGCGCTATGACAACGAAGCGCGGATTCTGAACTTTGCTGGTATTGAAGGTGGTAACAACTATGCCCCCACTAAGGGGAGTCCATCGATCGCTGGAGGTGGTACCAGGTCTGACATTAGCGATACGGCGCGGACGGACTTTGCACGTCCGGAAATTACCAAGGCGGTGGTGGACACCAGCGTTGATACGGCGGGTAACGACAAGCTAAACGACGTCACCATTGGTGAGACGGTTCAGTACCAAATTGATATCACCCTGCCGGAAGGAAAGTACGAAAATGTGGTGCTGACGGACGTTCTGCCGGAAGGATTTGAGCTGGTTCAGGTGGATAGCGTTACCCAGATTTCTGGGGATACTGACAAGCTGATTACCAATGTTTCCGGTTCTAATGACACCTTCAATGCCAGCAATATTGCTGCAAATTCCGTTATCCCTGATCCCAGTAATCCTCGGGAGTTGGAATTCAATTTTGGAACTGCGGTTGATAACCAGAACCGGGATGATGGGACGCCGGAGGTTGTTCGCATTCTTTACACGGCGCGGGTGTTAAATGATGCGGCGAATAATGATGGTGACACTAAGGATAATTTGGCGCAGTTGGCGTGGCGATCGCGTCAGCCCGACGGCAGCACCGAGAACAATCTAGTCGACGTCAGAAATGCGAACCGTCGCACCGATGAAGTAACGGATCGGGTGACGGTGGTGGAACCGACCTTGACCCTGGACCAGTCGGTGATTGTGCGGACTCCGGGGGATCCCATTGATAACGATAACCAGGGTAACCCTGGGGATTTGGTGACCTACACCCTGGTCATTGATGGCACCGCTTCTTCCGGTGATGCCTTTGATATTGACCTCAGCACGGTCTTCCCTGGACAGTTTATTCCCGACACATCGAACCCGATTACGATTGAAAATTCTGGGACGACGGTGACTGGGGTGACGGCGGCGGATTTTGAGCTGACCACCAACAGCGGCGGCAACCGCGAGCTGGGCATTGCAAGTGGTGCCAATGTGGATGTGTTGGCGGGTCAGAAAATCACCCTGACGGTGACCGGTACGATTTCTGACGCGGCGGTTGATGGGCAGGGCTTGTCTAGCGCGTCCACTTTGAATTGGACTAGCCTAGACGACGCTGATAACACCCCCAATGCCAACGAGCGAACGGGGGCAGGTGGAATCAATGACTACCAAACCACTGCCGATGCGCCCATCGATGTGGATGGTATTGACGCGACGCTGATTAAGTCGATTCCTTCCACCAGTGAGCCTTTAACTCAGGATCCGACGGACTCCACTACGGCTGGTACCCCTGGAGCGATCGGTGAAGTGGTGACCTATCGATTGGCGGTGAAGCTACCGGAAGGGGTCACCAACGATATAACAGTGACCGATTTAATTCCCGATGGGCTGCGGTTTGTGAATGGTTCGGCCAAGCTGGTGACGGAGCTGGATGGCGTGACCTTTGATGGTTCGGTGGTGGCCGCTGGGCAGACGCCGGGTTCTGATCCGGGATTGGCTAACGATTCGTCGCTGGCGGTGACGCCCACCAATGTGACCGGTGGACAGGAGCTGCAGTTTAGTTTTGGCGGTACTCAGATTGCTGGAGATAACGACCCCAGCGATGACACGTTCTATATCGAGTACCAGGCGGTGGTTGAGAACGTCGCAGGGAACCAGGATGGGGCTTCGCCAACCACTCTGAAGACTCCGGCACAGCTGGTGTTTGATGATGTGAGTGGTAGTCCTGTTCCGGCGATCGCCTCCAACGAGCCTGAGCTATTGGTAACAGAGCCGTTGCTGGTGTTGGAAACGCGGATTTTGGATCAGTCGGGCACGCCTCAGGATGCGGATGATTCCACCACCGGCGGCTCTAGCCCTCCGGTTAGCGTTACTCGCGGTGATCGTGTCACTGTTGAAATTGAAATTGCGGCCCCCAGCGGCGATGACTTTGATGGTCCTGCCTTTGAAGTGGCGCTGCAAAATAGCTTGCCTGCGGGATTGACCTTCGACGGCAACTTGCTGAGCATTGCCGGACCCACGCCCACGTCTCTAACCTATGACTCCCTCAATAATCAGATCGTGGGTAACTTTGACCTGATTCGCGATGGGGAAACGGTGCGGATTCGCTATGACGCGATCGTGGATAACAACGCGCCTGCCAGCATTGCCGATACGGCATCCATTACCTACACCAGCCTGCCGAATACCGATGCTAACGAGCGGACCGGTGCTGATGGCGTGGGCGGTTCGCTGAATGATTTTGCGGCGACTGACCCGGCGAATATTTTGATCAATACGCCGCCGGAGACCGATGATGCGGTTTATAACAACATCGCCCCCGGTAGCACCACGCCTTTAGATGTGGATGGCGTTGCTCCGGTTTCGGGTAATAAATTGGGCGGTTCTGATCCAGATACTGGCGACTCGGTGCAGGTGTTTATTATCAACACTTTGCCTCCGGCAGATCAGGGACAACTGCTGTTTGATAACGACGGCAATCCTAGTACCCCCAGCGTGCCTGTCACCGTGGGCCAAGAAATTCAGCCTAGCGATTTAAACCGGCTTGAGTTTCAGGCGTCATCCGGATTTACCGGCACTGAATTTACCTATGTGTCTCGGGATACGGTGGGGGCAACGGACCCTACCCCGGCGACGGTATTTTTGACCCCTGGTAGCAATCTACCGCCGGATACGGAAAGCGTGACCCGGTTGGTGAAGCCCGGCGAAACTCTTTCTCCCGTTTTGCCTGCCACGCCGCCTAACGGTGAGCCTCCCTACGGTACCGACGCTGATGGCACCGTTACTGGCTACCGGATTGTGTCTTTGCCCGATGCCACCGACGGCAAGCTGTTCTTTGATGCAAATAACGACGGCACTCTGGACCCCGGCGAGGAGGTTACTAATCCCGGGTTGACGATTCCTGAAGACCAAATTGATCGCCTCGATTTTGTGGCGGCACCTACCTTCGATGGCGGCTCCTTTGATATTGCGGCGGTGGATGACGACGGCTTCCCCGACCCCACTCCCGGCACTGTTACTTTGCAGTCGCCTCCGGAAACTACGGGCGATCGCCAAACGGTCATCCCGGGACAGGTGGTTCCCCTGACGAATTTGCAGAGTTCCGCTGCTGGTTCTGACCCTGACGGCACGGTAACCCAGTACCGCATTAAGGACATCAGCGGCATTGAAGCCTCCGATGGGGTGCTGTACTTGGGGACCGTTAGCCCATCAACCCGGATTCAACCGGACCAGGTGCTGACTGCGGCGGACCTGGACAATTTGGTGTTCGATACTGGCGCTGGGTTCAATGGTGCGAGCTTTACCTTTGCGGCGATCGATAACAACGGCAATGAGGACCAAACCCCAGCAACTTTCACCCTAAACACCCCGCCTAACACTGAGGATGCGGTGGGTGAGCTGAATAGCAACGACGTGCTGCAACTATCGGTGGCAGCTAGTGGTACCACTCCCAATACGGTGGTTCCTCTGGCGGCGGGAAACGACCCCGATGGCACCGTGGATAACTACCGCATTGATGTCAGCACCATCACTGAGGGCAAGCTGTTTATTGGCGACCCCACTGGTACCCCTGGCTCTTTCCAGGAAGTGACTGGATCCAACAACACTATTCCCGCTACGGATTTGTCCAACCTGTATTTCCAGGCGGATGGTGATTTTGTGGGTGGTGTGGAGATTGAGTATGTGGCGATCGATAATCGCAGTGCTGAGGATCCTACCCCTGGGGTGATTTACCTCAATGAGCCCAACAGCAATGTGCCGCCAGAGACGGTGAACGAAGAGGGCGTTGTGCCGGTGGAGGGAACCCTGCCGTTGACTCCCGCTAACGGGATTTCCCTGGGCGGTAATGATCCTGATGGGACCGTCACCAATTTCAAAATTACTGAGCTGCCCACCACTGGTCAGCTATTTCTGACCAGCGACCTCTCGACGCCGCTGGTCTTGAATGCAACGATCGCCCCATCGGATATCAACAATGTGGTGTTTGTGGCGGACGACCCGGCATCCTTTGCGGGGGATGAATTTAAGTATGCGGCGATCGATGACAACACACCCAATCCGGCGGAAGATGCGACCCCGGCGACGGTGAAGCTAACAACGCCGCCCCAAACCGGCGGTGGCAGTCAGTCGATCGCCCCCGGAGTAGCAACGTTACTCAATCAGTTCCCTGCCGATTCTCAAGACCTGGGTAACGACCCCGATGGCGCTGTGGATGGGGTGACGAATCCCAACGGTGTGGCGCGGTATCAAATTACCTCCCTGCCGCAAAGTTCTGACGGTGTGCTGTATCTAGGGAACCCGGCGGACTCCAGCAGCCAGGTGGTCAGCCAGGGGCAACAGTTAACCGAAGCCCAGCTGCGGACCCTGCATTTTGAAGCGACCTCCGGTTTTGACGGCGGTTCCTTCACCTTTGCGGCGGTGGATGAAGAGGGCACCATTGATGCCACCCCGGCGACCTATGTGTTGAACGGTCCTCCGGAAACGGAAGATGCCATGGGTAAGCTAGCCCCCGGCACCTTTATTGAGCTGGATAGTTCGGCCATGACTGAGGCGATCGCCCCCGGCTCCGATGCGGACGGCACCGTGGTGTCTTACCAAATCGACCTCTCGAGCTTCCCCGCTGCCCAGGGCACATTATCGGTGGGTAGCCCGGCCGCCGGTGCCCAGCCCATTCAGCCCGATGGCGGCAGCGGCACCATTGCTACCATTCAAGCGGATCAGCTTGACGACCTGTACTTTAGCGCCACCGGCAATTTCACCGGAGTGGCTATCAGGTACTCCGCTGTAGATGACAGCGGCAATGTGGACCCCACCCCCGGCACCATCACCCTGGTTCCCGCCAACGGTAATCTGCCCCCCGACACCGTATCGCGGACTCAGCTAGTGCCGGACGCTAATCCGGTGCAAGTTACTGGACTAAGCGGGTCTGATCCTGATGTGTCCCTGGGCGACTCGGTTACCCAGTACGTGATTACCAGCCTGCCGGATCCCAGCGATGGTCAACTATTCATTGGTGACCCCAATGGCGGCGGCGGCACGGTTTTGGATCCCTCCACTCCGCTGACACCGGCCCAACTGGCTGATGTGTATTTCCAGCCCACCGGCACCTTTAACGGCGGTACCTTTACCTACGCTGCTGTGGATAGCAATGGTGCCCAGGATCCCTCTCCCGCTGTGGTGCAGCTAACTGCGCCGCCGGATACCCAAGACGGTAATCAGCTTGTAATTCCGGGACAGCAGGTTCCTTTGACTAACCTGACCCCGGGTTTTGGTACGGACCCCGATGGTTCTGCCGCTAGCTTTGAAATTGTTGACCTCAGCGGTATTGCAGGTACTGACGGCAAGCTGTTCCTCGGTTCCGTGGATCCTGCCAACGAGGTCACCGCCGGGCAAATTATTCCTGCTAACCAGATTAATAATTTGGTGTTTGAGGCAGAGAGTGGCTTTGATGGTGCAAGCTTTACCCTGCGGGCGATCGATAACGATGGCAACCCGGACCCTTCCCCCGGTACCTTTACTCTCCAGGCTCCTCCCAATACCAACGATTCCATTGGTGTCGTTGCCCCTGGTTCCGATACTCAACTAACCGCGCTCTCCGCTCCGAATACGCCGTTGACTGAAGGTAATGACCCCGATGGGAGCGTTGCCAACTACGTGATTGACCTGAGCACCTTGCCGGAAGCGGCTGATGGGGTGCTGTATCTGGGTGATCCTGGGTCGGGTGGCACGCCGATTAACGGCAGCAACAATACAGTTCCGTTCGGGGACTTGGATGAGCTTTATTTCCGGGCTGACTCCAATTTCGATGGCGGCGTTGCCATTAATTACACCGCCGTGGATAACGATGGAAATGCTGACCCGACGCCGGGTACGATTTTCCTCAACCCTACGAACAACAGCAATATTCCGCCGAATACGGTTGATGAAGCGGGCGTCGTACCGTCTTCTGGTCAACTGCCGCTTACCGTCGCGAACGGGGTTGATTTGGGCGGAAGCGATCCTGATGGCACGGTCAGTCGGTTTAAGATCCTGACCTTGCCATCGAACGGCAAGCTGTTCCTGGGGGATCCCTCCGACCCGTCCAATGAGGTGGCGCTCAACTTAGAAATTGACCGGGGTGATATCGATCAGCTGGTGTTTGTTGCCAACGACCCCGGCTCTTTTGATGGTGCTCAGTTCACCTATGCGGCGATCGATAATGACGCGGCTCAGGATCCGACGCCAGCAACGGTAATCCTAACCACGCTCCCCGAAACCGGTGGTGGTAAGCAGCTAATTGCCCCCAACGCGGCGGTGCAGTTGAATCAGTTCCCGGCTAACGCTGTGGATTTGGGGAATGACCCTGACGGTGCTGTGGATGGGGTGGCTAACCCCAATGGTGTGGTGGAGTATCAGATTATTTCTGTTCCCAACACTTCTGATGGTTTGCTGTACACCGGAGACCCCTCCGACTCTGCCAGTCAGGTGGTGACGCCGGGGCAGCGGTTTACGGAGGCGCAGCTTCGGGGATTATTCTTTGATGCGGCTTCCACCTTTGATGGTGGCTCCTTTGAGTACGCTGCTGTTGATGAGGAGGGTTCCATTGACCCCACTCCGGCGGTGTATGAGCTGAATGGTCCCCCGGATACTCCCGATGCTACGGGACGGGTGGCTCCTGGTTCGGCGATTGAGCTGGATGATAGTGGTGCGATGACCTTGGCGATCGCCCCCGGCACCGATGTAGATGGCACCGTTGTGCAATATCAGCTTGATGTCAGCGCTTTGCCCAGCGCCCAAGGACAATTCTTTGATGGCGATCCCACCAGTGGCGGTAGTACACCTTTAACTCCAGTCGGTGGTTTTATCACTATTAGCGCGGCTCAGCTTAGCACCCTGTATTTCAACGCTGCCGCTGGATTTACCGGGATTAGCGTGCCTATTCAGGCGATCGATAACGATAGCAATGTGGACCCCACTCCCGGCACCATCACCTTGATTCCCAATACAGGAGGGAACTTACCGCCTGATACGGATTCCACCAGTCAGCTGGTACCTGATAGTGACCCCATTACCATCAATAATCTGGGCGGTTCTGATCCTGACTCGGGCGACTCGGTTACCGGTTACACCATTACCAGCTTGCCTGACCCCGATGCGGGTGTGCTGTACCTGGGCTCTGTGGATGCCAGCAATGTGGTCAATCAAGGTGATGTGATCTCGGCGGCGGATATTGGCACTTTGGTCTTTGATCCCACCAATGATTTCCAGGGGGCGACCTTTACCTACGCCGCGATCGATGCCAATGGTCCTCTCCAGGATCCGTCTCCTGGTGTGGTGCAACTGACGGCACCACCGGAAACCACAGGCGGCTCTCAGCTGGTGATTCCGGGTGAAACGATTCCGTTGACTAATTTGAGCGATAGTCTCGGCAGCGACCCTGATGGCACCGTTGATAGCTACAGGATTACTAACCTAAATGGCGGTGCGAATGTGCAGGGGCGCGACGGTACGCTGTACCTTGGCTCCGTTGATATTGCTAATCAGGTGACCCAGGGGCAGATTATCCCGGCGAGCCAAATTGATGATCTGATTTTCGTTACCGATAACCGTTTCAATGGTGCTCGCTTCCTATTTGCAGCTATTGATAACGACGGCAATCAGGATCCGACGCCGGCGATTTTTGATTTGCAGGCACCGCCGGACACTAACGATGCGATCGGCAATATCAACCCCGACACCGAGGTTCAGCTTACGGCTTTGCCTGCACCTGGTACGGCGCTGACTAATGGCTCTGACCCTGACGGTAGCGTTGTTAGCTACAACATCGATCTCAGTACTCTGCCTGATGTGGCCGATGGGGTGTTGTTCTTGGGTGACCCCAGTGGCTCCGGCGTTCCGGTGGATAACACCAATAACACCGGCATTACTGACCTGAGTGAGCTGTATTTCAAGTCGGCGCTGACTTTTGATGGAGGGGTAGCGATCGACTATGTTGCCGTGGATAACGAGAACAATGTTGATCCATCCCCCGGCACGATTTATCTCAATCCTTTGGGCTCCAATATTCCGCCCACCACGGTGGATGAAGTGGGTACGGTGCCCCCCTCTGGTACGTTGCCCCTTAGCTCGGCTAATGGCATTGACCTCGGTGGTAATGACCTGGATGGTACCGTTCCAACCTTCCGTATTACTTCGTTGCCCCCCGATGGAAAGCTGTATGTGGGTGACCCGTCGGGTGGTGATTTGGTTGCGATTAACCGGGAAATTCCGGCGGCGGATATTGGCACCTTGGTTTTTCAGGCGGATGACCCTGGCACCTTTACCGGTTCGCAGTTTACCTATGCGGCGATCGATGACGATGGCGCTGTGGATGCTACTCCGGCAACGGTTCGCCTGACGGTTCCGCCCGTCACCGAGGGGAGTGAGCAGAGCGTCGCACCGAGCCAGTCTGTGTTGCTGGATCAGTTCCCTGCCACCATCGGCTCTGACCCCGACACTCAAGTTGGTGAGCCTGATGTGGAATCTTTCCGCATTACCTCGCTGCCCGATAGTGCAGATGGTTTGCTTTACCTAGGCAACCCGAGCTTGTCCAATAGCCGTTTGCTGAATGCCGGTGATGTGCTGAGTGAGGTGGAGTTACGCAGTGTCTTTTTTGAGGCTGCGTCTACCTTTGATGGTGGTTCTTTCCAGTACGCGTCTATTGATAACGAGGGCGATCAGGATGCGACGCCTGCGACCTATATTCTGAATGGTCCGCCCGAAACGGAGGATGCTCTGGGAGAGGTGAACGCTGGGAATGCGATTCAGCTTAGTAGCTCTGCTATGACTCAGGCGATCGCCCAGGGCACCGACCCCGACGGCACCGTTGAGCAGTATCAAATCAACGTCAACAGCTTGGGGACTCAAGGGCAGTTCTTCGATGGCGACCCCAATGGTGGTGGCACGCTGCTCACTCCGAACAGCAGTGGCTTTATCACGATTAATCAGTCTCAGCTCAGCACCCTGTTCTTTAATGCCGACGCTGGATTTACTGGGGTTAATGTTCCTTACCAGGCGATCGATAACGACGGCAATATTGACCCCACGCCAGGCTTAATTCAGCTGGTGCCCACCGGCAGCAATTTGCCCCCAGACACTACGGGCTCTACCCAGGTTGTGGAAGGTACAACGCCGGTTAATGTGAATTTGCCAGGCGGTTCTGACCCTGAGGGTAATATCCAGGGCTATGTGATTAAGACCCTGCCTGATGCCAACGAAGGCACGCTGTATCTGGGCGATCCCACTCAGCCGGGTGCGGTGGTGATTGACCAGAACTGGATTGATAACAACCAGATTCTGCCCGGCGGTTTGAGCAATGTGTTCTTCGAGCCGAAGCCTGGGTTTGATGGGGATGCCTTTACCTACGCCACGGTGGATGACCAGGGTGTTGAGGATCCCACCCCCGCAACGGTGACCTTGACCACGGTGCCTCAAACCAACGAGGTGCTGGATGAGGTGGCTCCGGGTAACACCATCACCATTGACGGTGTCTTCCCCAGCGATCCTTCTGTCACCACGCCTCCCGGTGGTACCGACCCCGATGGCAGCGTGGTGGAGTTTGAAATTACTAGCTTGCCTACGGGTGGCACTATCGGCGGTGTGTTGAACTTCAACGGCAATCCGGTTTCCATTGGCGATAAGATTCCTGCGGCTCAAATTGGCAATTTGCAGTTTGTTGCGGGTAGTGGCTTTACCGGCACTAGCTTCGAATATGTGGCGATCGATAACGATGGCAATCCGGAGCCCACCCCCGGCACTATCACTCTGCGACCGGAAACTACCGCTGGTCCTCCTGACACTAAGGATGCTTCGGGACGGTTGAATCCTGGCACGTCCATTGAGTTGGATAGTGGTTCTATGGCGATCGCGATCGCCCCAGGTACTGATATTGCTCCCGGCACCGTTGAGGAGTATCAAATTGATCTCTCCAGCTTCCCGGCGGCTCAGGGCACTCTGTCTATCGGCTCCGGTGGGGCACCTTTGACCCCCGATAGTGGCTCTCCGAATGTTGCCACTATCACCGCAGCACAGCTCGGCGACCTGTTCTTTAATGCCACTAACGCCTTTACCGGTGTGGCGATTCAGTATGCGGCGGTGGATAACGACGACAACGTTGATCCCACCCCCGGCACCATCACCCTGGTGCCCACCAACGCTAACTTGCCGCCGGATACCACGGATGCCCGGCAGCTAGTGGAGGGCACTGCGGCGGTACAGGTCGGCAGCCTAGCGGGTACTGATCCTGATACGGGTGATTCGGTGGCTGAGTTTGTGATTAAGACTTTGCCGGATCCCACGGATGATGGTCAGCTCTATATCGGTAATCCCGATGCGGGTCCAGCGACCCTGGTGGATGCGAGCTACATTGCCTCCAACAACTTGACGCCGGCGGATATTGCCAATCTGTTCTTTAAGCCTGAGTCTGGGTTCGACGGAAGCACCTTTACCTATGCGGCGATCGACCAGCGGGGTGCGGAGGATCCCACCCCGGCGACGGTACAACTGCTGATTGCGCCCACCACCGACGATGTTCTAGATAGCGCCCCGGTTGATTCCGTTATCAATTTGGATGGCGTAATTCCGGGAACGTCCGTGAATGCTCAGCTGGGTGGTGCTGATACCGACGGCAGAGTGGATCGGTTCATTATCGAAACGGTGCCCGACCCGGCGGATGGTGAGCTATTTCTTGGCGATCCGCGCAGCAGCGGCGCAGTGCGATTGGCGGCGGGTGATTCGGTTCCAGCAAATCGCATCGATGAGCTGTTCTTCGAGTCCACTACCAGTTTTAACGGCACTTCCTTCACCTATCGGGCTGTTGATAACGACAACAACCCCGACCCCACCCCGGCAACGGTGACCCTAAATGCACCGCCAGATACCACCAGCGGTCGCGGATCTTTGGCGCCCAGCACGTCCATCCAAATCGGTGGCACCGAGATGGAAGTGGCGATCGCCGCCGGAAACGACACGGATCCGACCAGCAGCGCCTTGACCTACACGGCACCGGCAGATTTGGTGTACCGCATCGAAACCCTGCCTGACTCCTCTGCTGGTCAGCTAGTGCTCGGTGACCCCAGCGCTGGCAGCACAACGCCGGTTACCCAGGGTCAAGAGTTAACGCCTACTCAGCTACTAAACGAGCTGTTCTTCCAGGCAGGTCCCAACTTTAACGGTTCTACTCAGTTCACCTACGCGGCGATCGACCAGCTGCGGGAAGTGGATGCAACACCGGGTGTGGTGGTGCTGAACTCCTTGGGTGCCCCTGATACCAACGGCGGCAGCCAGAATATTGCCCCCAACTCCACCTCCACTCTGGATCTGCCCAGCATCATTGGTACCGATAACGATGGCACCGTGGAGACCGTTCGCATCACCAGTCTGCCCGATGGCGCTGATGGGGTGCTATACCTCGGACCTCCCGGAAATAACAACGCCATTACCCTGAATCAGGAAATCCCTGTGGATCAGCTCCCGAACTTGGTGTTCGAAGCGACTCCTGGATTTGATGGTGGTGAGTTTACCTATGCGGCGATCGACAACGATGGCTTGGTGGATCCCAGCCCGGCAACCTTTGTTCTGAACTCTCCGCCGGAAACCAACGATGCCGTGGGTGAGCTGGTGCCCAATCAGGTGGTGCAGCTAACCAATCTGTCCGGTACGTCCCTAAATGCGGGTACCGATCCTGAAGATGGTGCGCCGTCCACCTACGTGATTGACGTCAGCACCCTGCCCTCGACGACTCAAGGTGTACTGGTTCTTCGCAATCCCGACGGCACCGAGTCGACGATTACTAACGCCAGCAACATCACCTTGCAGCCGGATCAGCTCGATGACCTGTTCTTCCGTGCTGCGGCTACGTTCACCGGTGGCGTGGCAATTAACTACCAGGCGGTGGATAGCCAGAACTTCGCGGACGCTACCCCTGGCACTATCTTCCTCAATCCGCCCAATACTCCCCTGGTTCCTGACACCCAGAATTCCAGTGGTTCTGTGGCGGAAAACGAAACCATCAATGTGCCCGGTCTGGGTGGCTCTGACCCCGACGGCACGGTGGATACTTTCCGCATCACTACGCCTCCTACGGTTGGTCAGCTATTCCTGGGTGACCCCAGCCAGCCCGGCTCTATCCCCATTACGCCGACCACGGATATTCCCGCTAATCGCATTGACGAAGTTTTCTTCACTGCGCCTCCAGGATTCACTGGGACGACCTTTGAGTATGTGGCGATCGATAACGATGGCCAGCCTGATCCCTCTCCGGCAAGGGTCACCTTGGGTACGCCTCCCGATACGATCGCCCAAACCGAGGTGGTCACCCCTGGCGTGAATAACCCGCTGAACTTCCCCGCTACTCCTGGCGCGGATCCTGAGGGCACCGACCCCGACGGCAACGTTGATCGCTACCGAGTGTCCTCCGTCCCTGACACCGCCGATGGTGTGCTTTATGTGGGCAACCCGGCCAATGGGGACGTGGTTAGCGCGGGGCGTGAGTTGACCCCGGCGCAGTTGATCACCCTTCAGTTCCAGGCAACTCCTGGCTTTAATGGTGGTTCCTTTGAGTTTGCGGCGATCGACAACGATGGCTTGGTTGACCCCACCCCGGCGGTTTACACCCTGCAAGCGCCTCCCGAGACCAATAACGCCTCCGGTGAGCTGTTGAGCGATGAGGTGCTGCGACTGTCGGCGGCTCCCGTTAGCGATGGTCCTACGACTACCAACCCCTTGACCGCTGGCTCTGACCCTGACGGCACCGTTGCCAGCTATGTCATTAACCTGGCGACCGTTACTGAGGGACAGCTCTTTATTGGTGACCCCAACGCGGGCGGTGTGCTGGTGGACAACACCAACAACACCATTACTGCCGCAGATCTGGCGAATCTCTACTTCCAGGCGGACTCCGACTTTGTGGGCGGCGTCAGCATTCAATATGCGGCGGTGGATAACGATGGCAACACGGACCCCACCCCCGGCGTAATTAGCCTGAGCACCCGCACGGCGAACCTGCCTCCCAACACGGACGACGGCAGCGGCACCTTGCTGAGCAACCAGGTGCTGCAACTGTCGGTGCCTCCGTCCGGCTCCAACCCCACGGTGGTGGATCCCATTACCCAAGGCACCGACTCCGATGGCACGGTGGTCAGCTACCGCATTGATGACACCACCATTACTGAGGGACGCCTGTTTGTGGGCAATCCCAATGGGGTGGGCGCGGTTGAAATTACCGACACCAACAACGTCATTACTGCCGCTCAACTACCGAACCTGTTCTTCCAGGCAGATGGCGACTTTGTGGGCGGCGTCAATATCCAGTACGTGGCGATCGACAATGACGGGCTGGTGGATCCCACCCCCGGCGTGATCACCTTGAATACGCCCACCCAGAATTTGCCGCCTACTACGGAAGATGCGATCGGTGAGCTAGATAGCGACGACGTGGTGAACCTGTCTACGGGCACGGAGATGACCACCCAGTTAGCCGCTGGCGCTGACCCCGATGGGTTTGTAAATCAGTACCGCATTGATGCCAGCACCATTAGCGAAGGGCGCTTGTTTGTGGGCGACCCCACGGGGACTCCCGGCTCCTTTGCGGAAATTACCCTCGGTAATCAGCTCATTGCTCCCTCTGACCTGGGGAATCTGTTCTTCCAGGCGGATAGTGATTTTGTGGGCGGCGTGGCGATTCAGTATGTGGCGATCGATAACCAGGGTCTGGAAGATGCAACCCCTGGTGTGATTTACCTCAACACCAGCAGCCAAAATTCCCCGCCGGAAACGGAGGATGCGATCGCCCGCCTAAGCAGCAACGAATTTGTGCGCCTGTCCGATGCTGGTGCCGCTGCTGTGGAAACAGCGTTGACTGCGGGCTCCGACTCCGACGGCGGCACAGTGGATAACTACCGCATTGACGTCAGCACCATCACTGAAGGTCAGCTCTTTATTGGCGACCCCACCGCTGGCGGCACCGTAATTGATTCCTCCAATAACACCATTGATGCCTCTGACCTGCCCAACCTGTTCTTCCAGGCGGATAGCGATTTTGTGGGCAATGTGGAAATTGATTACTTTGCGATCGACAACGACGGGCTAGAGGATCCCACCGCTGGCAAGATTTACATCAACACGCCAGCTCAGGTGCTGCCTCCCGAAACCAACGACGCGGTAGGTACCGTGCCGGCGGGCAATGATGTGCAGCTGATTAACCTAAACAGCACGCCCCTAACTCCCGGTAGCGACCCCGACGGCACCGTTGCCAGCTACACCATTGACCTGAGCACCCTGCCCGGTGCAGCCGACGGCGTTCTATTCTTAGGCGACCCTGGCGCTGGTGGCGTCCCCGTTAACAACACCAACAACACGGGCATTACGGATCTCAGCCAGCTTTACTTCCGGGCAGCAGGCTCCTTTGACAGCGGCGTTGCCATTGACTACTTCGCCGTGGATAACGACGGCAACCCGGACCCCACCCCCGCCCAGATTTTGATCAACACTCCCGATCAAAATCTGCCACCGGAAACCAACGACGCTAATGGCACCGTAGGCAGCAATCAAAGCCTACCCATTGGACCGCTAGGGGTGGGCGGCTCGGACCCAGATACCCCCGGCAATCAGCCCGCGGGCTACCGGCTGGTGGATCTGCCCGATAACGGCACGCTGTACCTGGGCGATCCGTCCGACCCGCTCAATGCCATTACCTCGCCGCGTAGTCTCACCCCGGCTCAGCTATCAAACCTAGTGTTTGTGGCTAACCCCAACTTCCCCGGCGATACCTTTACCTATGTGTCCGTAGATTCCCAGGGCTTGGAAGACCCCACCGAAGCCACCGTGACTTTGAATGCGCCCCCGGAAACGGATGGTGCTGCCTATCAGGTTACCCCCGGCGTTAATCGTCCTTTGAACAACAACCTGTTGGGGGGGACAGACCCCGATGCCACCGGTCCCGGCAACTCCGGCGACCCAGTATCCTTTGTAATCACTCGCCTGCCCGACCCCAACCAAGGCACCCTGTTCCTAGGGGATCCTGCTGGCGGTGGTCAGCCTTTGAGCGTTAACGATACGGTGCCCAACGGCAGTATTGGCAACCTGTTCTTCAGCCCCACCGCTGGATTTACCGGCGATACCTTTGAGTATGCTGCTCGGGATCCCTTGGGCGCTAATGACCCCACCCCGGCAGTGGTTCGCCTCAATCCCTTGGGTACCAATGAGCCTCCTGAAACGGAGGATCGCACCTTTGGCTTATTGCCCAGCACTACGATTCCTCTAAATACGCTGATTGGCTCTGACCCAGAAGATGGTGCTCCTACTGCCTATATCATCGACTCTTTGCCTGATCCGGTGGACGGTGAGCTGTTCCTAGGTGACCCCACCAACCCTGCTAACCGCATTGTGGCGGGACAGCAAATTCCGGCGGGACAAATTGCCAACGTGCAGTTTGTGGCCACCCCGAACTTTAACGGCACTGTCTTCCCCTATCGCGCTGTGGATTCCAACGGCACCCCGGATCCCACCCCGGCGACGGTAACCTTGACTCCCGGCACTCCGCCGGAGACCAATGACCCGGTTACAGAAAATGTTCCTCTCAGCCAAATCACCCAGATTGTGGGCTTAACCACTCGACTGGGCGGCAGCGATGGGGACGGCACTGTTGACCGCTACGAGGTGTTTATTACCGTTAGTGATTCGGGAACGGCTCTAGGAATCGAGCCGAGTGACGGTCAGCTGTTCTACCTGAACGATGCCAATGTGCGAATCAACCTAAGCAATGGGGATACGATTCCGGCGGATCGTCTGGGACAGGTGTTCTTCGAATCCACCGGTAACTTTGACGGTGCTGGCTTCCAGTACGCGGCGATCGATAACGACGGTCTTGAGGATCAAACCCCGGCGCGGGTGATTCTGAATGCACCACCGGAAACCTTTAATGGCTCCGAGCAGGCGGCTCCTGGCACCACGATTCCTATCGATCCGGCCACCGGCGGCACTGCTCCTGGCTTGGGCGGCGTTGACCCTAACCAGGGTCCCAGCCCCATCCTCGATACGCCGATTACTTTCTATGAAATTGCGACGGTGCCCGACCCGGCGGAAGGGTCCATCTTTATCCGCCGCTCTGGTCAGCCCGATGAGCTAATTGAGGCGGGCGATCGCCTAACCCCGGCTCAGCTAAATCAGGTGGTGTTTACGGCAACTAACGACTTCGTTAACACCGACACCACCAGCTTCACCTACTTTGCGGTGGACAGCTTGGGTCTGCGGGATGCCACCCCGGCAACGGTTACCATCACCACAGTGGGGGCGAATCAGCCTCCCGAGACGGTGGATGTTAGCCAGCCGATTACGCTAAATCAGCCGAATCCGCTGACCTTCCCGGCTAACCCTGGCACCGATGTGGATGGTCCCATTGACCGCTACCGCATCGATACTTTGCCCGACCCCGCCGACGGTATTTTGTACCTGGGCACGGTGAATCTGGCGAATGCCGTTAGCGCCACCGATGAGCTAACCCCCAGCCAGCTAACTCAGCTAATCTTTGTGCCTGAGCCTGGCTTTAATGGCGGTGAGTTTACTTACTCGGCGATCGACGGTACCAACAACCCCGATCCGTCTCCGGCGACCTTTACGCTCAATGCGCCGCCGGAAACGAATAACGCCTCCGGGTTGTTGAACCCTGGCGATACCCTGGAGCTGGATCTGGCTCCGGCTGGCGGCGGCACCATTCCCTCCACCGTTCAGCAGTTGACCCCCGGTACTGACTCTGACGGCACCGTTGAGTTTTATCAGTTCGATGCGAGCACTTTCCCAACGGCGGCGGAAGGACAGCTTTATATTGGTGACCCGGCATCGGTTGGTCAGCCTATCGACGGCACCAATATCTTTGCGGGCTCGCCTTATCGCATTAACGCGGCGGATATTGCCAACCTGTTCTTTGAGGCGGGATCTAGCTTTAACGGCGGTGTGTCCATTGAGTATCAGGCGATCGACAACAACGGGGCGATCGACCGGTCTCCGGCGACCATCTCCCTGTCCACTCCCGGCACTAACCTGCCCCCCACCACCGACGACGCCAGCGGCACCGTTCCCGCCAGCGGTACTTTGCCCCTAACGGGCTTGCCCTTGGGCGGTGACGATCCGGAAGGCAACCTGGATATCTTCCGCATCACCACGCTGCCCACCAACGGCACCTTGACCCTGGGCGGTAACCCGGTCACTTTGGCCACCGATATTCCGGCGAACCAAATTCAAAACTTGGTGTTTACGGCGGATGATCCGGCAAACTTCAACGGCGACACGTTTGAATATGTGGCGATCGACGATCAGGGCACTCCCGACCCCACCCCGGCAACGGTGACCTTGACCTCTGGCGTATCTGCATCGCCGGAAACCCAGGGTGGATTTGCCACGGTGCAGTCCAATGAGCGGGTTGACCTCACCTTCCCCACCTTCCCTGGCACAGACCCTGACGGAACGGTGGAGAAATTCCGCATTGGCTCCTTGCCCAGCGACGGTATGTTGCTGCTGGTGGTGAGCGGTGTGGAAACCATGGTGAGCGTAGGGGATGATATTGACGCTGCCAATATTAACGACCTGGTGTTTAAGGCGGATAACGGTTTCAATACCCCTACCCAGTTCACTTTGGCGGCGATCGATAACCAGGGTAATGTGGACGACACTCCGGCCACCTACTTTATTTCCCCAGGAAACCAAAGTCCCGACACTCGCCCGGCTACCTTTGCGGTGCAGCCTGATGAGGCGGTGCGCTTAGCGTTGCCCACTGGAATTCCTTCGGCGCAGACCTTGGGCGGTTCTGACTCTGAAGACGGCAGTGACCTGGATGCGCCCACCGGTGCTAATCCTGAGCCTGGACCGGCTTATTTCACCATTGAGTCTTTGCCTGACTCTAGCCAGGGGATTCTGTACCTGGGCGATCCGTCCCTGAATAATCCGGTGAGCGTTGGCGATCAGCTACCGCCCGATGCAATTCAAAATCTATTCTTCGACGCCAGCGACAGCTTCACCGGCACCACCTTTACCTACGCGGCGGTGGATAAGAACGGCGCACCGGATCCCACCCCAGCTACGGTGACTATTGAGCCGGAAAACCGTGCTCCTGACACCATTACCACCTCGATTCCGGTGGACGACACCACGCCGGTCAACCTCATGGGACTTGGCGGCAGCGACCCCGACACTGGCGACTCGGTGGACTTCTACACCATCCTGACGATTCCCACGGGCGGCACCCTATATCTGAATAATCCTTCTGGTAACAACTCACGGATTATTCAGCCTGGGGATCCCTTAACCCCCGATGAGCTGACTCGCTTGTACTATGAAGCGCCGCCGAACTATAACGGCAGTGATTCCTTTACTTATGCAGCAACAGACACCAAGGGGACTCAGGATCCCACCCCCGCAACGGTGTTCTTGCCTAATACCGGCCAGAATATTCCGCCGGAAACTGACGACGCTAGCTTCCAGGTGACCGATGGTAATTCTGTTACCCTCAACACTCTGGGTGGCGTTGACCCCGAAGGACAGCTAGACTTCTTCCGCTTCGACTCCGTTCCGTCTGCTGGCGAAGGTATTCTTCGTTTGGATGGGGTGGCGATCGCCCCGGGTCAGCAAATTCCTGCGGATCGCATCGGTGAGGTTGTCTTCGAAGCAACGGATGGATTCGAAGGCATTATTCAGCTGGAGTACGTTGCGGTCGATACCTCGGGCGCTGTGGATCAGACTCCTGGGCAAATTCGCATTGAAATTGATAAAACCAGTGAGCCTCCCGAAACCACGGGCATCGTTACTGATTTAATCGATGCGGGCGACACCTTGCCCATTGGCATGGGTGCTGGCGGCACCAACACTCTGACCGGCAGTGACCCTGACGGCGACGATATCGACCTTTTCCGAATTTTGTCGATACCGTCTCCTGGTGAAGGTCGTCTAATTATCAACGACCCCTTGGTTGGTCCCATTACGGTCCAAGCGGGCGATGTGATTACCCCCTTCCAGGCTCAATTCCTCACCTTTGAAGCGGGGCCTAACTTTACGGGCACTCGGATTCAGTTTGCGGCGATCGATTCCACTGGGCAGCAGGATCCCACCCCAGCGGAAATTGTGATTGGCACCAACTTTCAGCCGGTACCCCCACTCGCTCCTCCCGTTACTAGTAATGTTCTGCCTTTACCCTTGCCGGAGCCTCAGGTTAATTTGCAGTCCTTGCGTCGTAAGGAAGCGGCTGTGCAGGCGCTGCTGGATCTGGAGAAGGAAATCTGTGAGGTATGTAAGGAGAAGCCCACGCTGGATCCGGTGCTCTTCCCAGAGCGCCCCCACGTGCCTTCCTTTAACGTGCAGCAAACTCCCGAGCTGGAGTTTCCTCTGGCAGCGTTTATTCCTGGGGAAATCCAGCCCACGGACACCAGCAGCCTCAGCGAGGTACTCATTGGTACCCCCAATCCCGACGCTATTCGCGGCTTTGAGGGCAATGACCTAATTGAAGGTCGTCCTTCCTTCGACATTTTGGCCGGCGATGCAGGCAACGACACCATTGAAGGGGACGAGGCTGGCGATCTTATCTTCGGCGGCGTGGGTGGCAGTGTTAATGCTCCCGGTAGCGATCGCGATCTTCTGTTCGGCAACACCGGCAGCGACACTATCCAAGGCAGCCAGGGCGAAGACACCATTCGCGGCGGTCAAGATGGCGACCTGATTTTTGGCGGCAAGGATGCTGACCAAATCTTTGGTGAACTCGGCAACGATTCCATCGACGGCGAGCGCGGTAACGACACTATCTACGGCAGCACCAACCGCATTGGCACCGATGACCCCAACGGGCGCGATCGCCTCCACGGTGGTCCCGGTCAGGACATCATCTTTGGCAACCGTGGTGAGGATACCCTTGCCGGTGGCGCTGGCAATGACCTACTGCTCGGCGGTCGCGACAATGACCAGTTGGAAGGCAGTGCCGGTAACGACATTCTCTTCGGTGAGCGCGACGATGACACCCTGGTGGGCGGCGTGGGCACCTCTCGCCCCGTGGGTCCTTCCGAAGACCGTGACTTCTTGCAAGGGGGCGTCGGTAACGACTATCTCCAAGGCAGCGAAGGGTTCGATACGGTGTTCGGCGGTCAAGGCAATGACTACGCCATCGGTGGTAAGGACAACGACTGGGTGGCGGGCGATCGCGGTGCTGACACCTTGGTGGGTAGCCAAGGTAACGACACCCTGTTCGGCGGCAACCTGAACCAAGACCGCATCGACGGTGACCTGGGCGACTTGATCGAAGGCGGCTTGGGACGCGACATTATTGCGGGCAACCGTGGCAATGACACCCTCCTCGGCGGCGACGGCAACGACAGCATTACTGCGGGGCGCGATGACGACTTGGTGTGGGGTGATGCCGGTGCCGATGTGCTGCGGGGTGAGCGCGGCAACGATGTGATCCAAGGTGGCGAAGGGAAAGACACCATTTACGGCAACACCGGTGATGACCTGATCCACGGTCAGTCCGGTAAGGATCGCATCCACGCTGGGCAAGGGAGCGATCGCGTTCTCGGCGGTTCCGGTCGCGACTTGCTGCTCGGTGACAAAGGCGATGACACCATTGAAGGCGGACTCGACGACGACACCATCTTCGGCGGCAACCGTAACCCTAACGACCCCGAGCCCGCTGGCAACGATATTCTATTCGGCGGTGCTGGCAGCGATATCGTCAACGGCAACAACGGTAACGACACCATTGTGGGCGGCTTGGGCGATGACGAACTGCGGGGCGGTCGTGGCGATGACCTGCTCCACGGTAACGGAGGGGATGACTTTATCCTCGGCGACCTGGGATCCGATACCATCTGCGGACACGACGGCGACGACACCATTTATGGCGGTAACGCTAACCCCAATTTGCCGGAGGATGCCGCTGACTTTATCGTGGCTGGTCGCGGTAATGACCTGGTGGTGGCAAATCGCGGTCACGACACCATTGGCGGTGATGAGGGCGACGACACCATCCGCGCGGGACAGGGCAATGACCTAGTCTTTGGCGGCACCGGTGATGACTACCTAGACGGCGACAACGGTGATGACACCATCGTTGGTGGCGCAGGGCGTGACTCTATCCAACTGCGTGCCACCGCCACCGGTATCGACACCGTGGTGGACTTTAACGTGAGCGAAGACTTCCTGGCGCTGGATCCGGGGGTCACCTTTAATATGCTGACCATCATTGCCACGGAGGACGGTCACAGTAGCTTTATTCGCCTGGGCGACCAAACCCTAGCGGTGTTGCTGTGTGTGCTGCCGGAGCAGTTGACGGAAGCTAACTTTGTGGAAGCCCAAGACGATTCCGTTCCCGACGATTGCGATTGCAAGTGTCCTGACGAAATTATCGAGCCCGACGGCTTGCCCGACACCGGGGCGTTCTCCTTGGCGGGGGTTCCCCTGGGCACTTTCCTCGGTGATGGCGGCGCTAACTTTATCGAAGCGTCGGTGAATGGCGATATTATTCGCGGCGATCGCGGCAACGATACCCTCCAAGGGGAACAGGGGGACGACACCATCTTCGGCGGTGTGTTTAGCCTGGAGCCGGTGGGACCCAACTTTGACCGCGATGAAATCTGGGGTAATGCCGGCAACGATATCCTGGTGGCCAGCGAAGGTAACGACACGGTGTACGGCGGTCGCGATAACGACGGCATCTGGGGCGGTAAGGATTCCGACCTGCTTTACGGTGACCTAGGTCAAGACACGGTGCGCGGCGAGCTGGGTAACGATACCCTGTACGGCGGCACCGGCAACACCGGCAATATCGACGAGTCTGGGGATTACCTAGACGGCGGCGAAGGGGATGATCGCCTGCTCGGTGGTCGCGGCGATGATAGCCTTAAGGGCGGTAACGGCAACGATCGCATCTTTGGCGGTCGCGGTCGAGATTTTGCTGACGGCGGCTTTGGTCGCGACTTTATCTTCGGCGATCGCGGTGACGATACCCTGCTGGGCAAAGGGGGCGATGACACCCTCTATGGCGGCAACGGCAATATCTTCGACGCAGAAGACGGCAACGACCTGATTTTCGGCGGCGACGGCAGCGACGTGGTGCTGGGCAACCTGGGCAACGACAGCTTGCTAGGCGGCGAAGATGCGGACACCGTGCGTGGTGGTCAAGGCGACGACGTGATTTGGGGGCAAGGCGGTAACGATTACCTACTGGGTGATCGCGGCTCCGATACCCTGTGCGGCGGCGAAGGCAACGACACCATCATCGGCGGCACCGGCAACATTGACGTGCCCAGCGACGGCGACGACCATATTTGCGGCGGCGAGGGCAACGACCTAATCCTGGCGAACCGAGGCGATGATCGCATCAACGGCGACGACGGCGACGACGCAATCTTTGCGGGACAGGGTAACGATAAAATCTCTGGCGATCGCGGTGATGACCTAATCGACGGCGATATTGGCTTCGACACCTTGCGCGGAGGAGCTGGGCGCGATCGCTTTATCCTGCGCCCCGGTGCTGGTGCTGACCTAATTCAGGACTTCCGCATCGGCGATGACCTCATCGCCCTAGACGGTCTCACCTTCGGCGATATCAGCATCGGGTCCTCTGAGGTGGGTGCCACCCTCTTCGGCGGCGGCGAACTGCTGGCAACTTTGGCAGGCGTTGACGCCGCCCAGCTAACGGCGGCCCAGTTCACCGATAACTTGGGCATTGCAGACGATTCTTGCCCTTGCCCCATCGTTCCGAACCTGGAGCAGCAGGTGGCTTTACGCGGCTTCGACCCCAATGCGCCGCGCCAGCCCATCATCGGTCGCCCGGTTGATGATGTTCTCTTCGGCGGTCCTGGTGACGACGCGATTTCGGCAGACTCGGGCAATGACGTGGTGTACGCAGGCTTGGGCAACGACTTCGTCACCGGCGGCATCTCCACCTCTGTTCCCGTTGGTCCCGAGGTTGATCGCGACATCATCTTCGGCAACCCCGGCACTGACTGGCTATTCGGCAACGAAGGTCAGGACCAAATCAATGGCGGCAAAGGGGACGACGGCGTATTTGGCGGCAAGGATAACGACGTGCTCTACGGCGACGAAGGCAACGACCTAATCTCCGGCGATCGCGGCAGCGACGTCATCTACGGCGGCAGCTCCGACCCCACCGTCAACGACCAGGGCAACGATATGATCTTCGGCGGCGACGAAGACGATCGCATCTACGGCAATGGCGGCAACGACAGCCTGATCGGTGGCACCGGCGACGACACCGCCTTCGGTGGTCAAGGTCAAGACGTCATCTGGGGCGAAAGCGGCGAAGACCTCCTTGCAGGCGATCGCGGCGATGACACCCTCTGTGGCGGCGACGGGTCCGACACCATTTTCGGTGGTGCGGGCAATGACACTGCCTGCGGCGGTGCGGGTAGCGATCGCCTATTCGGCAACGAAGGCAACGATACCCTCCACGGCGGTGAAGGAGCCGATATCCTCCACGGCGGCATGGGCGACGACTCCCTAATCGGCGGTGACGGCGGCGATGTACTCGTTGGCGAGCTGGGCAACGACGTGCTCATCGGTGGTCGCGGCTCTGACCAATTTGTGGTGGGTGCCAACGGCGGCTTCGATATCATCCGCAACTTCGACAGCCGCAGCGATGTGATCGTCCTAGACGGCACCGTTAGCCTCAGCGAAGTGCAGCTAGTGGTGAATGCGATCGGTGTGGAGGTGCGGTCCGGCGCGCAAATCCTGGCCACTTTGGAAGGTGTGGCGCCCAACTCCATCATCCCCATCAGCCAAAACGGCGGTCCTGCTGTACCTTTTAATGCCCTCTAGGAGGACTCATTTCCCTCTTCCGTAAGGGGGGTAAAAACGGATCAGCTCTCCCCTACTCCTTTTTTCCCTGTTTCACGCTGAGAGAGAAAGTCGGCTAAACCACCATCCAAAACTCAAAGCCTTCCATGCCCTATTGGCCGTGGAAGGCTTTTGTAATGAGGATCGCCTTAAAAAACGCTCAAGCTTCTACAAAACCTTGCGTTGCTTAAAACAAAGAAAATTGGACCATAAATAAGCTGTCAATCAAGACCTTGCCATTTCTTTACAGAAAATATGCAAGTTTCTCCGCCTGAAAGTCCTTTTTTGAGGCAGGGCTCTTCATTGTGCTTTGTTTTGCATTTTGAATGCAGAAATGTTTGGCTTTATACCTTTTTTGGTTTCCCTGGGAATGCAAGTTGGCACGACGGTTAATCGGCGGATTCCTTCAGCTGATAAGGCTTTAGCAACACGGAATATACATGTTGATACGTCAGCAATTCATCTTTCTATCCGTATAAGGGAAACCGGCTACGCTGACGGGGTGACAAGAAGGCTAAAAGGCTTCCTGTATCTTCCTCTTAGCCCTT
>ERZ1740067.374-NODE-374-length-36286-cov-7.827744_pt1 | contig 36286 bp, 32 predicted proteins | sample MGYA00581736_ERZ1740067 | MGnify/ENA primary metagenome ERZ1740067 (study PRJEB43018, sample SAMN04849236) | marine metagenome | isolation source: floating plastic debris | place: Pacific Ocean | collected 2008-08-27 | study: EMG produced TPA metagenomics assembly... | reverse complement strand
TTGTGCCCGTTCAGAGTGATCGCGACACAGGCTATCGGTACTACAGCGTAGAGCAACTTAGTCAGCTTAATCGGATACTTGCGCTCAAGGAGTTAGGGTTAGCCCTCGAGCAGATCAAGCAATTGATTAAAGAAGAAGTCTCAGCAGAAGAAATTCGCGGAATGCTCTCTCTTCGCAAAGCCCAAATAGAGCAGACACTTCAGACAGAGGCAGTTCGCTTACGAGCTGTAGAATCGCGTCTGCAACAGCTAGAGAAAGACGGCGGTTTTCAGGATGACGATGTTGTGTTGAAAGCCTTATCTGCCCAGCCGTTTCTTTCTCTACGATGCCAGTGTCAGGGGTTAGCACAGAGCCTTGAGCTTATTGGCCAAATCAACACAGCAGTCGCTAAACAGGTCAGCTCCAAAGCGCTGGGACGCTTTATGGCAGTCATTCATAGTGAGCTGTATGAGGACAGTGATTGGGATTTGGAGTTTGGCTTTTGTCTTAGTCAGTCTCTTAATTCCACTGTCTTGCTGGCTAATGGTTTAACAATGACTGTTAGAGAGTTAGAACCGGTCGAACTGGCGGCTACAGCAGTACGCTATGGCGGCCCTGAAAACGGACATCTCTCCTACAGTGCAATTGGTACCTGGGCTGAAAGGCACCAATATGAGCTGGTTGGACCAGGGCGGGAGGTTTTTATTGTGCCGCCAACACCTGGGCGCGAAGCTGAAATGGTTGTTGAGATTCAGTTCCCAGTGAAAGCTTCTCCTACTTAGCTGATTTCCAAAACAACATTACACCCCTCTGAAACGATGTCGCTAGCCATCGCTTGCGATGACTGCTACGTAAATATCTCAAAACAACAAGGACAAAATAATGCCTACTATCAAACTTACCGTTCCTCAGAATGCTTGGACAAAGGATGAAAAAGCTCAAATTATCGAGCGCTTTACAAATGCTCTCAATGAGGTTGCTCAAGTCTCTGGGAAAGGAGACATCAAACAATTTATCGGCGTACAAATTGAAGAAACTGCCGAAGGTGGCTATGCCATTGGCGGACAGATTTTGGGTTAGACCTACGGCTATTCAATTCGCAAACTAAAACGATTTTGGGTGGGCATTGCCCACCCTTGAAAATTCTCTTTCTCTATTATTTCAGTCTCTGAAAAAGTCACTTTAAAGAAGGCAACATTATGACCATTGAACTTTGGGCTTTACTGGGTGCTGCCGCGATTTTGTGGATTGCGATCTTTGCTCAACAGATTGCGCTTGATAAAGCAGTTGGCGCCAAGTACGCACTTTCGAATCGAGAACAAGACCACAGTTTTGAGGGCGCTACCCGCCTACATGGCCGCTTAACACGTACAGTTCGCAACCATGTAGAAGGATTATCGCTGTTCGCACCGCTTATCCTCACGGCCTCTGTCGCAGGTGTATCAAATGTATGGACGCAATATGCAGCGATCGCATTCTTCATCACTCGGCTGCTTCATTTTGTGTTCTACGCTGCCGGAATCACGCCCTTTCGCAGCTTTGCCTGGGGCCTCGGCTTCTTTTTTGCTTTAGGTAGTTTCGTCTTTGGCCTAGTGACGGGGTAATAGATTCGCCCTTACTTGCACAAATCATGGACATGTCAGAATGACTAGAGAAGAGGCATTACTTTCCTCGCCTGATCGAAGTCCGCAAGATCGCGTTCAAGATATTCCACGACGAGCCGCTGACACTATAAAAATGGGTGCTCTAAGCTCGGATCATAGTATCCTTGAACTCGAACCTGGACAGGGCTGGTTTACGGATGTACTTCTTCGTTTGACAGCGGAATACGGGAGCCTTACTGTCCAACAACCTGCCGCACTTGATTCGTTTTTTGGTCAGGAGGCGCGCCAACGCATAGCACGCTCAAAGCATCCTCGTGCAAGCTACAGTAACGCGACATGGGACAATCTGGCACCTCAAGATAGCTCAATCGACCGAGTTGTTTGGTTGCAAGGGCCACACGAGCTATGGTTTGTGCCAGCTTCTGGTGTAAGCTTTGGCAAACCAGCAACTGTTTTTTCAGAAATAGTGCGCGTTCTAAAACCAGGTGGCCGTTTGCTTCTAGTCGATAACCTTGCACCTGCGGGCTTGGCAATCAATAAAGCCGCAGCTCTTCACCGTAGTAGTCCTCAATTTCTTAGAGAAGCATTTGAAGGAACAGGTCTCGTATTGAAAGAACAGGATGAACAGTGGATAACAAACAATGCCGATCCGCTAACTATTCCAACTTACAACTCGAAGGTTCATTTGAAGACCCACCAGTTTCTTCAGGTTTTCTACAAGCCGGCATCCTGATTCGAGTAAGCATGATTGAACTAGGTCTTATGATTTGAGTAGCATCGGAATTGTTGGTGAACTGTTTAGTATGTTTTAACGTTCAAAAAATCTTCCTTTTCGGAGCATTTCATTCACCTCACTGACTCGAACTAGTCCCTCCAAAATATTCATAAATATTTTGAAGGAAAACTGCTATGACAGAATAAGGCTTTCAGGCTGATGTGAGCGAAATTGATTGTGTTTTGGACAGGGAGCCTTAAAAGCCTGCGAATCCTAGTGAGTCGGGTAGCTAATCGTAGTGATAGGAGTCAACTATAGCGTTGGCCACTTAGCTTAGACAGTCGCTTTTACTTCTGTGTTACAGGGAATAGTCACAGTGCTCAGACCTGATAACGTCATGGGACGGCGGATGGAGAATGCCGTTTGCCCGGTAGGTTGCTCAAAAAGCACACGGCCCTCGAATGTTAGCTACTCAAGACGCTCGCATAAAGGCAATAGATGCTCTCGGCAGACCAACAACGAAAACGGAACGCGGTGATTATTACGCAGTGCTGAAGCTGCCCTGCGAAAACCGGCTGACGCGTAGCCGAAGCGGAGTGCCTCAGCAGCAAAAAAGAAACCCCACCAAAAATTGACAGGGTTGCTAAGTCGCAATGTCATAGGAAGCTATCACGCTTCCGTTTGTTACTGCAGTGACGCAGAAGACAACGTGATAGCTATTTAATACCTTCTGCGTCACATCATTTCTGTCAGACCTAGTGAGGTTAGCTAGGTCTGACAAGGTGGCCTCCTGCTGTTTTGCGAAAGTTATCCTACTGATTTGTCAGCAGTCCGCTGCTGTAGGCATCGCCACTATAGGCAGGGACTCGGGTTAAAAAGTTAGTCTCTTGCCCAGTTACCGTTTCCGCTAACTGTTCGAAAGAGTCAGAACGCCAGTTACGCTCGTGAATGGGCTTAGATTGCTCACCCAAGAAGTAGGCTTGAGTGCCCAAAACGGAAGCAGCAATCCAACCGACCAAGATAGTCAATAGAAAGACTGTGAACATGAAGTCAACCTCCTAATAATTAAGACGTTTGTACGTTTCGATAGCGACAATTAACTGACGGTTACAGCAACAACCATGAGAGTTGCGATTAATGCAGTCGCCATGAGTGCCTGACGTAGATAAGCCCTTTGCTTTTCAATAGAAGGGAAGGACGCCAAGTAGACTGGTGGCTCAGTTGCATAGTTATTGAGACGACCAGTTTCATCAACGGTGGTGTACATGAGTTTATTTCCTCTGTCTATGTGAACTAATGTAACACAAAATGTAACGAAGTGTAAATTGACTTGACATCCTTAAGGTTTTTCTAACTATTTTCATCAGTCAAACAGCGAAGCAGGCAATGAACTACCCAATAGACGATTGGTATCGTCAGGGCTGGTTGAAAGGCAATCGTTGCTACTCATGTGAATTGCGCCAAAATCTATTCGGCCAGTGGATTGTTTTGCGACGTTGAGGTTGTGTGCGTGCTAAGCGATGTCAGTATATAGAGCATCTCTGTCAGAGCTACCAAGAAGAGATTGCTCTTTGTAGTGCCATCACGAAGCGCCGAGCGTAGCGTGGTTACACCAGTCTTTAAGCTGGCAACGCACCCAGAGCCGCGATTGTAGCTCTGGGTGCGTTGCGTGAGGAGAAAAGGGTGCCTCAGCGAATTAATCATGGAACCCTCATGAGAGTGCGAAGATAGGCATCCAAACCTGATAGGCGTGAGAGGGCTGAACCCTAGCAAGCTGGTTCAGCCCTCTCACGCTATGACCTCAAACATTGATCAGTCTTGGACCGACCGCTTGAGGGATGAATGCTTAACCAAGGTTGCTCTTGTTGCGACGAGCTCTTTCCTCTAGACGCGTCTCGTGAAGATTTTCAATGGCTTTGGTTTGCGTATTGAGGTGCTCCAAACGAGCCTCCTGAATATTCTCAACGGCTTTAGTTTGCGTATTGAGGCGCTCTATACGATCCGCTTGGATTTCGTCGATGGCCTTAGTCTGGCTATCGAGGATGTCGAGTCGTGTCGCTTGAAGGTCTTCAACTGCCTTGGTTTGATTCTGAAGGAAATCAAGGCGAGCTGCCTGAATGTTCTCGATGGCCTTGGTTTGAGTGTTGAGATGGTTTAAGCGAGTCTTTTGGATATCGTCGATGGCCTTAGTCGGGCTATCGAGGAAATCGATGCGTGTGATTTGAATATCCTCGACCGCTTTAGTTTGATTTTGTAGGAATTCCAGGCGAGCCTCCTGAATATTGTCAACAGCCTTAGTCTGGGTGTCTAAAAACTCAAGGCGACGTTGTTGAATAGAAGAAGAAGGCAGGACTTCAGCAGCGTTAGCGACAGGGGCGAAAGTCAAGGTAGCAGCGGACAAAGCGAGAGCGGAAAAGAAAATGTTTTTCATGAGTAGGCTCCTTTCGGAATCGATGTGTTTGCTTCATTGATTCAAGAATGCCAGTGAAGAAGGATTGTCTTCTGAGGATGTCTTAAGGGGTATCTGAGAAACAGTGAAAAGGATGGGATGGCGTGACCCAGGGAATCTTCAGTGTCTTCTCAGAAAGTCGATGAGCTTGTGAAACCAGTCCTTGTCAACTTAGCGAGGTTCGACCGTATGCTATGGCTTCTGGGAAGCTGACCGTATGAATGCTCCCTATCGCGGCACCGCTTTCCTGCCGAAATCATCAGATCCTGCGTGTGGTTGTATTCCCCTTTCCCGTTAAGCTTCCGTGACAGAGAATCACATAAACGAACAACAGTACAGGATTTCGTCCAACAAAAGCGTTTCATTTTGCCCAAGTCATATTAAGTTGACAATGCCGGTGTGAATGCTTACAAAAAGTCGGCCACTCTACTCCCAATTGAGTAGGGTGGCCGACGTGATGCACTCTGATTCGTTATTTGATCTAGACCACGAAATCTGATGCGTCTAGCTGGTTTAGCTGGAAGTCTTGCAGCAGGATAGAGTCTGTCGCTGTACCAGATGGTCCGGGTGTTGCGGAGAGTTCTAGCAACACATTATTGCCTTGCTGCTGCGCTGCGCCAAGTAAAGAAGACAGCTGATGCGCGCTGAAGTCAAGCGCAGTAATGTCGATGCGATCCACACCGTTTTGGAAGTCGGTGATGATGTCGCTACCATTGCCCACTAGCTGCTCAACAACAAAGGTATCTCGACCTGCGCCGCCGATAAGCGTATCATTGCCCTCACCGCCTACTAGTGTGTCGCGCAGGCGTCCACCAATGAGAAGATCGTCACCCTCTAGACCCTGAATTTCACCTCTTACGATACCGTTGGCACCGTTGAAGATGTCGTCAAAGTCGCTGAGACGGGCATTACCAATGATAGTGCCGCTGTTGATGACGGCGAGGCTGTCGTTGGCGTTGTTACCATCAATTGCAAATTCTTCTGCCTGAATTAGTCCGCTGTTGTTGATAGTCCCTAGGAGGCTGCCCTCAATGTCGATGCCATCGGCGGGAACTGCATTTGAGAGAATGCTGCCACTGTTATTGATATCGTCAGTGAAAACAACGTCATCATCAATGCGAATGCCACCGCTGTTACCGACGATAGTGCCTCTGTTGTTAATGTCACCTGCGAAGATAAACTCACCCGTGCCAGAGACATCTCGTAAATCGATACCTTCACCGATGGCAGTGATGTTGCCGCTATTGTTGATATTTCCAGTGAATGTTTGGCTGATCTGAATGCCGTCACCCTCTGCGACAATATTGCCACGGTTGATGATATCGCCTCTAAATTCGCCTTCAGTTCTAATCGCATCGTTCCCGTCTGAGACGATTTGCCCTGAGTTGAAGATGTCGCCGTTGAACTGCACCTGGCTCTCAATCAAGATTGCGTGATCGGTTTCTGAGCTGAGTAGGCCATTCCCAAGGTTGCGAATGTCTCCGTCAAAGGCTGAGACCGGGCCAGCGCCATCGCCGTGATATAGGCGAATAGCCGTGGCCTGGTTGGTTGCGTTGTTTTGCGGGCCGTCTGTATTGCCTCGGCCTAGGACTGTACCTCGGTTGATAACAGAGCCTCTGACGTTTGCGCCTAGCTGAAGAGAAATGGCATCGCCGTTGAGCCCTTCGCCTACGTCAACAACGCCAGTAGATTCGTTGAAAATTCGAAAATTGTTTGCACTTTGGTCAGCATAGATGGTGCCGTTGCGCGGATCGGCAGAAGTGGTAATCAGACCCTTGTTGCGAATAATGTTGCGATTGCCGCCAATGTTCACCGCGCGGCTGGTGCTGGTGATGATACCGCCCTCTTCGTTGACGAGTCTACCTCTGGCCGTTCCGCCATTGCCGAAGCTGACACCGTCACGACCACCGTTGATGGTGCCGCTGTTTGTCAGCGTGCCTCTAAAGTTGCTGCCATCCTCAAACAATACGCCGATGCCGTTGGCAGGGTTGGCGCTTTCGATGAGACCTGAGTTGTTGATATTGCCTCGCAGAGTAATGTTGTCTTCGACAACAACGGCAGGGCCATTCTCAGCAGCGAGTGTGCCTGAGTTGTTGACATCGCCAGTAAACTGGCCGCGTCGCTCTGGCGTGTAAAAGCGAATGGCGGAGGATTGATTATTTGGATTGGTGATGCCTGGCAGTCCTCGTCCTTGAATGAGGCCATCGTTGTTGATGGAACCGCTTGCTCGGCCTGTTTCTAGAGAGATGGCATCTCCGTTGTTGCCTGCACCCACGTCGATGATGCCGCTTTCTTCGTTGTTGATGACAATATTGCGAGCGGTGATGTCGCCGTAGATAGTGCCGTTACGTGGGTCGGCAGAGGTAGTGATTGTGCCGAAGTTGTTGACGACGCCTGCTTGGCCGCCGATATTAATAGCTCTGCTTTCGCTGGTGATGAGCCCTTCGTTGCGGATCTGAGCGGATGCGGTGTTGCCGTTGGCGATGTTGATGCCGTTGAAGCCTCCGGAGATTTCTCCTTCGTTGTTGATGCTAGCGCCGTCGCCATCGACTTGAATAGCGGTTTGATTGCTCTCAATCAGGCCTGTGTTTTCGACATCGACGCTGTTGAGTGTGTTTTGAATGAGAACGGCATTGTCGTCGCCTGTTTGTAGCATGCCGCCTGCTTGCACGTTGAGTGCTTCGCCAAGTTCGTCTAGAACAACAGTTTCGGTAACTTGTTCGCTAGTGATGAAGTTTTCCATGATTGTCTATTTCCTTGTGTTTAATGTGGAGTGGGCCCAGTGATGTTCAATGTTGTGAAGACTGGGCTGTGTTTTGTTTCAACAGTTGCATCGTAGTCAGGGCGATAGTTATGAGTCTTGAGGCGAAGGCCCTAACTTTGTTTTAGGCCCAAAGACCTAGCACAGTGGATTCAACTGGCACTGACTATAATGCGGCCGTTATTTCTTCTCTTTCACAAAATCACCCTTGACTTCTCCTGATACGAGAGAGGTCAAGGGTGAGGTCGACGGAATTGCTAGCGGTTGGGATGTTTTTTACGCCATCAACGTTACAGCGTGACAAAATTGGCAGCCGTTAGGGCAGTCGGTAAAACATCAACTACCGTTGCCAGTGTCTGTCCTTCAAATTGAATGAGGGTGTTGCCTGTGAGCGTGGAGATTGGGGTTATACTGCTGCTGATCGGTTCTTGACTCCCGACGAAACGCGTCTCTTCTACAATTTCGAGAGCACTAAAGGTCAAGCCGTTAATGAGGCCAATGGTGTCTGTTCCTTCTTGAAAGTCGAGAATGCGATCGCCCCCTGAATCAGAAACCAAACTAGACCCTTGAGCAGCGTTATCGCGGGCAAGCACAAAGATATCTGCCCCAGCATTGCCCCTCAGTTGATCAATCCCTTCACCCCCAAAGAGCAGGTCGTCACCCCTACCGCCTTTGAGGGTATCGTTGCCGAGACCGCCATTGAGAAAGTCGTTGCCGTTGTTCCCTTTGAGCTTGTCGTTGCCTTCGCCGCCAAGCAGCACATCATTGCCCCCGCCGCCGCGTAGGTTGTCATTGCCAGCTTCGCCGAGCAAATTATCACTGCCGCTGCGCCCGATGAGGGTGTCATTACCGCTGCCGCCGTTGATTTGATCGTTGGCACCTGTGCCGCGTAGTCGGTTGTTACCCTCATCACCTTCAATTAAGTTGGTCGTGGGGTTTGAGGGTGGGTTTTCGTCAACGGATAAACTCTCGAAGGTGAGGGTGGTTTGGGTTTGTTGTAATTGGTTTGTATTAGAATGTGCGCCGCCATCGTCAATGATGAATTCGATGGTGCGAACTTCCGTTGGAAGGGCTCCGCCAACGCTTCCAGTGGGATTCTCATTGCTGTAGGTGATAGATCTGAGTACCCGTTGATAATTCTCGATAGTATCTGTTCCACTGAGGGTTAACACGCCTGTGCTGGCATCATAGTTGGCGGTGATATTGCCAAGGGTGCGGGCAGAGAGTTGTTCTGTTGGGCCATCTTGCAGGTTTTGAATGCTGATGGTAGCGCCTGAGAGCGTCGGTGAATTTTGATCCGTGATGGTGAGATTGGGTGATGCGATCGCGACTTCGCCCGATTGAAACCCACCTGCCTGAAAAATACCTGCAAAGGTATTGATGGGAAAAGTTGCCTCGAAGTTATTCCCTGCTTCATTGACGCCGTTGAGATCTAGCACAGGGGCAGCATTGCCAAAAACTACTTGGATATTTGTCGTGATTGTAACTGCGTTTGTGATCCCATCTCTCCGATTCGCTTGATGAGCAATCAGTAAATCGTCTAGCCCATCACCATTCACATCGCCAGCAGAACTAATTTCACCAGTACCACGGACTGCGGGTGAAATGCTAAATCCAACAACACTGTTAAAAAGAGACGTGCGAAAATTTGGGATAGGGCCTCTCGGCGAAGGGCCGCCGAAGAAAACGTAGCTTTCTCCGCCGCTGGCTGCGAAAAGTGCATCATCAAAGCCATCGCCATTGACATCGCCAGCACTGCTCACCGCAACACCTACGCGCTCGGCATTTTCACCAGTCACCTGAATTGCATTCACCAGATCCGCATCCAGCGGCAACCGTCCATTCCGACGACGACCTGAGGTTTCATTAGCATCTCCGTAAACAATATAGCCAGCGCCGTTGTCAGTATCGCGGCTACCTTGATCGGTCCCCGGCGCACCAATTAGAACATCATCGATGCCATCGCCATCAAAATCGCCCAGGTTGCTGACTTGTCCTGAAAACTCCCTAGGCTGTGAGCCCAAGACAATTAGACCATTCGGCCCGTTGAGGTTACGCAAATCAAAGTCAAGCGTCGGTATATTTCGGTTTTGGCTTTGCCCCCCAAAATCGGCACTGCCATAGATGATATAGCTTTCACCGCCCTGCGAGCTAGAACTAGAAGGGCTGGCAAAATTCGAACCCACAATAATGTCATCGAATCCATCTGCGTTAAAATCTCCCGCACCACTTACTGAATCTCGGTTGCCCGTCAAGTTGCTGTTGCCAATCCCTTCTAAAACCACATGGCGAAAGAGCTGACCATTGCTACCGAGAGAAACCGACCCAGAGCGCCCAACCTCTGGGCCACCCAGCAGGACATGCACCGAACCATTATCCGTGCGACCATTGCGATCATCCTCGGGCGAGCCAATTAGTAAGTCATCAAAGCCATCTCCATTGACATCGCCAGCACCACTGACCTCTGTGCCGAAGTCAATATTGTCGCTTTCTGAGGTGACAACATAACCATTTGAGCCATCAAGACTATCCAAATTAAATCGGCCAGAGCTGCCTAGATTCTCATTGCCAAAAATGACGTAAGCGGCATCAGGAACGCCGCGGCGAGTTCGATCCGCACCCAGAATGAAATCATCAATGCCGTCATTGTTGACATCACCCGCATGACTAACGCGGGGATTCCTTGAATCGTTGACATCGATTACAAAACCATTTTGACCATTTAGATTGTTTAGGTTAACGTTTCCCGACGTGCCAATTGAGTTGTCACCATAGACGACATAAACACGGTTCCCATGGGAAATTAGGACATCATCAATCCCATCGTTATTCACATCGCCTGCATTACTCAGATCAAAGGGACTGGCCACAAACCTTTCAAGAAGTGTATTAAATCTAAATCCGTTGGTCCCGTCTAAATTTGCGACGTTAAAGTTTGAGTTTGTCATGGTCTTATCCCGCTAAGCTAGTATCAAGATGGCCTAGACGAAAGCTTCAAAAGAATTGCTGGGTCATGGCCTGTTTCATGGCCAAATCATACTGAGCGCGAGGCTTATAAGGCTTGAGGCGAAGGCCCTAACTTTGCTCTAGGACTAAAGACCTATTACATCTGTCAGGTTAGTCAGAACACGATCATCTGCTGAAACCGTTGTGTAGTCGCAGCTAACCTGACTAGCAAAGTAAGAATGCATCCTTACTTTGCTATCTGGCAGAGGCATAAGTGATGTCTGAAGGCTGCCTGAACTGTTCACAACGAACGATTATGCTTAGCACAGCGCCTTCTCAGAGGGCTCTCATATTGAAAAAACTCTTCATTTTAATCTAGGCATGTAGAGCGCGATAGGGAGTGCCTCCCCCATGAAGAGTTTGAATAATCCTGCAAAGATGAGCCTGAATTCCCCAGCAAATCCTATTCGAGTGATGCTGGTTGATGATGAGGATATTGTTCGCTATGGGATTAAAGCGATTTGCCAGGCGGAACGCGCTCTGGACGTTGTGGGTGAAGCAGCCAATGGTCAAGTTGCTATCGAGCAGGCCCAGGCCCTACAACCCGACGTGATTTTGATGGATATCAATATGCCAGTGCTGGATGGTGTGAGCGCCACAGAAGCGATTCGTCAGACGGTGCCGAACGCAAAGGTATTGATTTTGACTGCGTTTGAAGACGATGAGCATTTGGTCGCTGCGATGCAACGAGGGGCTTCTGGCTATGTGCTCAAAAACACGCCACCCGAAGACTTTGTGTGTATTATTCGCACTGCGCACAAGGGCTATTTACAAATTGGGCCCAGCTTGAGCCGTCAGCTATGTCAGCAGTTGAAGCCCCTGGCTGTGGTGAAAAAGCCCACGATTCGTAATGGGATTACGCCGAGGGAGCAGGAGGTGCTGAGCTTAGTGGCCGAAGGCGCGAGTAATCGAGAGATTGCCGGAATGCTGCATATTGCTGAGAAGACGGTGAAAAATCATGTGAGTAGCTTGCTCAGCCGGGTAGGGGTACGCGATCGCACTCAGTTGGCCCTTTGGGACCGACAGATCAGAGAGCAGCAGCTAAGTGCTTGAGACAGCATAAAACGATACACTCAAAAGTCAGTGGGACGAGTCCGTAAATGGCTTAGAGAACAGCTTGGGAAAAGCAGCTTGAGGTGGCGCAGTGAAACTGGGAACTCTGGGGACAAAATTTAGCCTGCTATTGGCCTTGATCTGGTTACTGGGTGGTAGCGCAACCATATTCACATTGTCGCGACATCTGAATGCACAGGCTGAGCAAACGGTTCGAGAGCGAGCACAGATTGTTCTCACGGCCATGCAATCGGCTCGGGACTATACGCAAAAAAATATTCAACCTCTGGTAGAGGCGTATTCAGTCGCTGATAACAGCTTCACGCAAGAGATTATTCCCAACTTTGCAGCCCGTAGTATTTTCTCTAACTTCAGGCAACAAGATCCTAGTTTTCTCGATTATCTGTACAAAGAAGCCGCGGTAAACCCTACGAATACAGATGATTTGGCGGATAGCTTTGAGGCAGGGCTTTACCCTCAGCTAGCGCCGCTTGCAGAAGCGCCGTCTGAAATGATCTCCGGTTACAGAACGCTTGATGATCAAAAGTTCTTTTATTTAGCACGCCCCCTCATTGTAAAGGACGAAAGCTGTTTGGCTTGTCACGGCGATCCTAAAGATGCACCCGCACCGTTGCTGAGCATGTATGGCGATCGCAACGGATTTGGATGGAATCTCAACGAGATTGTTGCAACTCAAATGGTTTACGTTCCCGCGGATATGATTTTTGCTCGGGGAAGACAAAATTTGTGGACGGTTTCAAAAACATTTCTAGGTATCTTCGGCGCGTTGTTTGTCACGATTAATCTGTTGCTATGGCGAACTGTGATTCGACCATTGAAGATTCTGACGGGAACGGCAAAGCAGATTAGCACATGCTCTGTGGAAGGTAGCCAACTGGAAGGTGGCCAGGCGACGGCGCTAAAAGATGAGAATTTGGCACCGCTAACCCTGCGTAAAGATGAGCCAGGACAGTTGGCGAGAGCGTTTGAGTATATGTTGTATGTGTTGGGCCGACGGGAGCAAGATTTGCAGCAGGCGGTGGAAGAGAGAACCCAATCGCTCCGGCAAGAAATGCGCGATCGCCAAACTGCCCAATCGGCGCTGCAAGTATATGCCCATGCCATGAACCACGATTTGCGCAATATTGCGATGGGCATTTCTAGCGTGGTGCAAGGTCTGGTGTTTCGCGCGAGTAAGTCCCCTGAGATCGCGACTGAATCGAGTGGTAGAACGGTTCCGGTAGATGAGACGGCTATTTCATTGATTCAACAGAGCTGTGATCGTCAGCTGTCACTGATGGATAGCCTGATGGAGGTTCGTGCCGCGGACGTGTGGCGTTCGGCCCTGCGTCCTGCGCCAGTAAACTTACAAACGTTAGCCACCTCGCTAGTTGCAACTTATCAGGCAAAATCTGTTTCAGCCACCTTTGAAAATCGCATAGTGACAAATGGAGCAGACAGTCTTCCCCCTGTGCGTGCTGATGAAAAACAGATTCAAAGAGTGTTTGAAAACCTGGTAGATAATGCGTTGAAATACAATCCAGGCGGCGTGCACGTGACGCTGTCTGCATCGCTCAGTGAAGATGAGCAGACGGTCCGTTGCTCAGTGGCAGATACCGGCAGCGGCGTTGATTGTGACAAACAAAAAACGCTGTTCGAACTGTATAGCCGGGGGGCGCAGAAATCTTCAAGTGCAGGCTATGGCTTGGGGCTTTACATTTGCCGAGAAATTATCGCGGCGCACGAGGGGCTCATTGGTGTAGAGTCACCGCCTAACGAAGGGGCAACGTTCTGGTTTACGCTGCCGGTTGATTCATCGACTGCGCCCCTGTGAACTGTTGCTACACCCTACCAACCCTTGTCGGATTGGTTTTGGACATAGGCCGCTACATTAGCGATTTCTTCTTCGCTAAGGCGTGAACCAAAGGCCGCCATTGCATTTTTCCCGTAGGTAACTTGCTTGATGATGGCATTGATGTCGTGCTCGGCACCGTAGCCGTCTAGATACTGTTCTAGTGCGTCTACTTGCAAAGTTTTCTGTGCCATTACAGCGTTCCTGCCGCCCATGTGGCAAGCAGCGCAGTTAGAGGAAAACACCTGCGCACCTTGGGTCAAATCAGCGGCGATGGCATAGCCGTTCCCTGGGAACATCGCAGGCGAAAAAATAGGCGAAATCAGGCTAACGAAGATCGCCAAGACAGAAGCGATGAAAACTCTCATAAATTAAAAAAAACTCTTCTTGAAAAGCAACCGTTCATACCCTAGGCGTCAGTGCCATTTCAGATCAAAAGACACGACGTCATGTTTTACAAAAGTAATCATTTTAAAATATTGACTAGACTGTACGGTTTGCGTTTTGATTTTTAAAAATAGACTTTTGAATAGTTATTCAGCTGGCGCTTACTTACGCTCCGAAAAAATATGTAATCTCCGGAGATCAGATGGAGATCACATATTTCCCGTTAATTCTATTTGAAAACTTCGTAAAGTGGCTTTTTTCTTGTGCCTAACAGCCTAAAACTTGGGATAATCAATCAAATTTTGTTGTAAAAAGGCACTTCAGGGAACGGCCTAGAAGGCATCATATAGGGCAGGTCTTAATAAACGTTATTGAGAATGTAATTCTGATGAGCAACATACTTGCAAAAACTTTTCCAGCTGCTGTGTCTGTGACAGCCTCTCTTGCGCTGGTCCTTGCAGTTCCAGTTCCAACATATGCTGTAGATCTTTTCAATAACTTGGATTTACCGACTGAAGACGGGCTGCTTCCCAGTGCTTCAGATAGAAGGTTTGCTCAACAATTTATCCTTGGCGATAGCACTGGTGTTGATAGCGTCACCTTGAGCTTATTTGGCGGTCGGGATGAATTTGATGACTTTGGAATGCCTACTGGTGTTGTGAGCGTAGAAATTTGGGGCGATGATGCGAATTTTCCGACCGCTTCGCTTGGTTCTGTTGGGATTTTAGATTTGGTCGAGACTCCGATAACGAACACTGAGGAACAGTTTGAAACGTTTGACGAACCGGTTCTGGGCCTTAGTAGCAATCAGCCTTACTGGGTTGTTTTGAACTTTGAGGATGCGAACGTTGATTTCTTTGAGTCGATTGGTTGGAATTCGACCTCATTTACGGAAGGAACGAATGGAGCAGCTAGGGCAATTTCCAGTAGAGATTCTGGAGAGACGTGGGATATCTTGTCAGAGGTTCTCGACTCAGAGACATTGAACTACTTTAAAGCGTCCGTTAGTAGTACTTCTGGTAGTGCTTCCGTTCCTGAACCGGCTACAGTATTCGGTAGTCTTGTTGTCTTAGGTCTGTGTGGTGCTTGGAAACGCAGAATGTCTAGCTAGATTCAGTATTGACTCACTTAGCTCTTGATTCGCTCGCCTGTCTGAACCTTCCATAAATTAGCGTAAATGCCGTCTTGGGCTATCAACCTCTCGTGAGTGCCGCTTTCGATGAGTTCTCCCTGCTCCATGACGTAGATGCAGTGGGCATTGCGAACGGTAGAAAGGCGGTGTGCGATTGCAATCACCGTTCTCTCTTTTGTAATCTTCTCCAATGATTTCTGGATGGCGGCTTCTGTCTCGTTATCGACTGCAGAAGTGGCCTCATCGAGAATGAGGATAGGTGGATTTTTGAGCAGGGCGCGGGCGATCGCCAAGCGCTGTCTTTGGCCTCCCGATAGCTTTTGCCCACGCTCTCCAACAATAGTGTCGTAGCCATCTGGGAGCTCGACGATAAACTCGTGTGCTTCGGCAACTTTTGCGGCCCTTTGAATCTCATCTCTGGTGGCGTTAAAGCTCCCGTAGGCAATGTTTTCAGCGGCTGTGCCATGAAACAAAAACACATCTTGGCTGACCAGTCCAATGGCCTTTCTTAAATCTCGGAGTTTGAGTGATTGTAGATCTAATCCGTCCAATGTAATGTGTCCACCGCTGACTTCATAAAATCGTAGGAGAAGCTTTACTAGAGTGCTTTTGCCTGAGCCTGTGGAGCCAACAATAGCAGTTGTTTTACCTGCTGGGATTCTTAAGGAGAGATTCTTTAAGATCGGCTGTCTTTCGTGGTAAGCGAAAGAGACATTCTCGAAGGAGACTTCGCCACTGACATCTGCTGTGGGCAGAGCAGTATTTCCCGGACGAATGGCGATGGGCGTGTCCAATAGATTCATAACGCGCTGGGTGGAGGCCATGGCTCGCTGGTACTGATCGAGCGTTTCACCGAGGCGAGTGAGTGGCCAGAGTAGGCGCTGGGTAAGGAATACGAGGACGGTGTAGGTGCCAGCTTCGATGTTGCCAGAGACCGTGGCAAGTCCGCCATAGAACAGAATTCCGGTGAAGCCGATGAGAATGATGATGCGAATGAGAGGGAGGAAGGCGGCGCTAAGGCGGATGGCGTTTTTGTTGCTGATGCGATACGCCTGACTCTCTCGACTGAGCTGGGCAAGCTCGTAGTCTTCGGCAGTGAAGCTCTTGATAGTGGCGATGCCGGTGAGGTTGTTGATCAAGCGGGCGTTGATCAGGCCAGCTTTTTCGCGGACGTCGGCGTAGCGAGGGGCGAGGTATTTTTGGAAGGCGATCGCACCAAAGATAATAAATGGCATCGGCAACACAGCCATCCAGGCGAGGCTGGGTGCCAGCACAAAAAAGACGGTGCCGATGATCAGTACGGTGGTGCTCATTTGGATGATGCGGTTGGCCCCGACATCTAAAAAGCGCTCTAACTGGTTGATGTCGTCGTTGAGTATGGACATGAGTGCGCCCGTGCTGCGCGACTCAAAGTAGGCTAGCTCTAGACCTTGCACATGACCGTAGGCGTCGATGCGCAATTCGTTCTCAATTGATTGTGCGAGGTTGCGCCACAGCAGTTCGTAGGCGTACTGGAATGCAGATTCGAGAATCCAGACGAGAAAGGTGAGAACAGAGAGGACGATGAATTGCGATCGCAGTTCAACAATTCCCCACCGTGCCAAAATCGAGGACTGCTGATCGACGACGATATCGATGGCGATGCCAATTAAGGCAGGTGGGGCAAGGTCGAATACGTTGTTGAGTACTGAGCACGCACTGGCCAACCAAGCCTGAGTGCGATACTGCTGCCCGTAGGCCGCAAGGCGCAGAAATGGATGGGTAGAAGAAGCCGCCGGAGAAGCCATGGTGAAACCACAAAAGTCCTTATCGAAAGCTGTCACTGCTTTCGATAAGGACTATAGCAAATTGGCGAGTTCAGAGAGTTCTAGACGTTTATAGCTATTTTCTCTTTTTCGCTAGCTGTGTTTTCAGCGGTGTTCAAGTCGTTCAAGACCCAGCGCACGGCATTTTCAGCGAAGGCATCGAGCTCATCGAGCGAGAGTTGAACAGGTTCTATGTTGCGCTGACTCAGTTCTCTGGCAAAGCGAACTTCTGGTGTGGACTCTGTAATAATTTCTTCTAGCTCGCGGCTCATAATATCTTCCGTGAGCTGATGTTCCACTGGTGGAGCTTGCTCGATATGATTTTGGTCGGTGAGATTTTGGCCAGTCTGATTTTGGCCAGTCTGATTTCGACCAGTGGGATGGTAAGTAATCTGAGATGGGACAGCGCCGCTTGGCAGGGCGAGTGCGGGTTTGGGGTGACCTGTCATTTCTAGCAGCTCGTTCAGGAGATCTGGCTGGATAGTGTTTTTGATTCTTGTTTGAGCGGCGGCAAGACGGTGAACTGAGGCTAGGCCAAGGGGCTTTCGATTTGGTTTGGGCGCAATTTCGAGGGAGAGCTCTGCCGAAACGCTGCCAGCTCTTCGCTGAGCGGCAACAGCGACTGCTCCAGCGGCGATGACGATGCCAAGTAGTGTTTTGCCGATGGTACCCTCGGGCGCCTGGGACTCAAGGACTTCAGCTGTGGCAAAGGCTGGCGAAAGGGCGGCTGAGCTGTTTGTATTGGACGTAGGTGCAGTCGTGATGAAGGCGGCGGCGGCTTCGGCGGCGATGCGCTCACTTTCCTGCTCGTACTGGGCAACTTGCTCTTCCGCTAATCGGAGTTTTCGTTTAATCCGCTCATAGTCACTGATGTTTTGGGCCAGTTGGTAGCGTTTTTCTTGGAGCTTTTGGTTTGCCAGCTCTACCGTGCGAGCCCGCAGCTCTTGAATCTCCCTTTGATGGGTGGCTACCGTAAGGGACTGTAATAAATCTAGGACAGCAGGCTCGTTGTAGGCAGCTTCTATACGGCCGTTAGCGCCTTGACTGTCGGCGGAGAGTAGATAGTTTCCTAGTACCGCTTGAGCCGCCTGGTAGAGATCTACTTGCTGCTGTTCGTACTGGTCATAGATTTGGTTTAGCGCAGTGGCGTCTACTTTAGCCTGCCTGAATTCTTCGAGCAGCAGGCGCTCGGTTTGCTGAAGCTTTAGCCAGTGTGCTTGGTATTCGTCGTCGATGGCTAGCAGGTGTTTTGGCAGGTCTGGCGCTACTTCGATGGTCGCGAGCCGAACCTCGATTTGCCTGATGTATCGCTTAGTCGCTGACAGCTGGAGGGCGACGGTCGTTTTTTGGTCGGTAATTTCTGAAATTCTGTCAGACAGTACGCTTTTGTAGGTGATGAGGTCGCTTTGTCCGTGCTTTGTCTCAAATTCAGCGAGTTGTTGCTTAAGATCTGTCACCTCCTGCTGGGCGCCGGGGAGTTGCTTCTGGATATACGCCAGGCTACGGCAGGCAGGACCGATACAGTCCCGCTGGGTCCGGCTCTGGTTGATGAGCTGATTAACGACAGCCTGAGTGGGTAGAGGGTTCGCTGGGCTACCAGCTGTGTCGGTGTAGCTAAGTGTCCAGCTGCCGCTATCACTCATGACGAGCTGCGGTGAGCTTGTGCTCGAAGAGAATGGAGCTGATGAGAAGGATGCGCCATGGTCACTCGGCGAGGACTGGCTGAAGGCGGGGAGGGGGATGAGTGTTTGCTGTGTGTCGCTGACAGAAGGGTTGACGCCTTGTCCTTGGTTGAAGGCGACTGCTTGAGTGGATTGCTGGTGGGCGAGCGTTGTAGCTGTCTCGCTGACTGCGGGGATTGTGGGAAGGTCGGTGTTGCCGACTGGCACGGTAATGACCTGCTCACTTGCCCAAGGGATGGCCAGCCCAGCTGAGACGGCGGCTGTGCCTGCGAGTGCTCCACCCAGCTGTAATTGCCAGGAGGAGATTGGGTAGTTTCTATCAGTACCTGGGTCAATCGCATGCCTGTCTGGCCAGTGATGATTGGGCGAGGGCGTGGGGACTGAGAGCTCAGGTGGATAGACGGAGCGGGACACGATGCTAGTGCTATCTTCTGGGGCTTGCATGAGGGCCTGTCCGGATGGGAGAACAAGCAACTGTGCGAATAGTAAAAACACGTTTGCTAAGGATTTCTACAGAGGTTTACAGCGCCATCCGGGAAAGATGCCGAGCGTGGACCAGATATCGAGTCACTAAAACATCCAGTCAGTTATGAGCATTCCCAAAAAACAAATCAACCAAGCTTGTTACAAAAAATTGGTCACTCAGAGGACTAATCAAAGATTTGAGGTGTTTGTAAAGTTGTCAGATATGACAGGTATCTAGTGAGGCCAGCGTGGTGCGTTTGTCGCAATGCAATATGGTTTGCGAAATGTGGTTTATTTAGATGTCGCTGCCGATTCCCTGGTGGCACTGTCTAGCGCTCAACCTAGCGCTCAACTTAGTTCTCAACGCTTGTTTCGCTCTGTTTCACCATGTGTTCTGATTTTTCTGATTTGGCAGCGTTGTACAAGGATGCCCTGCTAAGAGATATTTTGCCTTTTTGGGAAGCTCATTCCATCGATTCGCAATTTGGTGGCTATTTCACCTGCTTAAATGCTGCGGGTGGGCGATACGACACCGACAAATTTGTGTGGCTGCAAAATCGGCAGGTATGGACATTTTCAATGCTGTGCAATCAGCTGAGTACCTTCGAAACCACTCAGCTGCCGGATGATTTTTTACAGCGGCGCGCTCAGTGGTTAGCGATCGCAAAGAGTGGCGCAGATTTCTTGGCTGCTCATGGACGCGACCCTGAGGGCAACTGGTATTTTTCTCTGACCCAATCTGGTCAGCCGCTGACGCAGCCTTACAACATTTTTTCAGATTGTTTTGCGGCGATGGCGTTTAGCCAATACGCCTTGGCCACAGACAGCGAGGCAGATAAGCAGCAGGCTAAAGACATCGCCCAGCAAGCCTATGGCAATGTGCTGCGCCGTCAGGAAAATCCGAAGGGTCAATACAGCAAAGCCTATCCAGGGACTCGACCGCTTAAGGCACTGGCGGTGCCGATGATTTTGGCAAATCTTTCGCTGGAGATGGCGTGGCTGCTAGATGATGACGCGCTCAATGCGGTGTTGGCTGCAACAGTGAGCGAAGTGATGGGTGATTTTTTGGATAGCGATCGCGGCCTGATGTACGAGCATGTGGCTCCCGATGGCGCTCCAGTGGATTGTTACGAAGGGCGGTTGCTGAACCCAGGGCATGGCATTGAGGCGATGTGGTTCATGATGGCGATTGGGGAGCGGCAAGGCGATGGCGAAGCCCCTCTGAAAGAGGATCACAAACTAATTGGGCAGGCCGTAGAGATTGTGCTCAATACGCTGAGCTATTCATGGGACAAAAAGTACGGTGGAATTTATTATTTTCTGGATCGTCAGGGCCATCCACCTCAGCAGCTAGAGTGGGATCAAAAGCTGTGGTGGGTGCATTTGGAAACGCTGGTGGCGTTGGCGATGGCCTATCGTTTGACCGGGCGAGCAGATTGCTGGGAGTGGTATGAGAGGGTGCATGCTTACACTTGGAAGCACTTCCCAGATAGTGAGCATGGTGAGTGGTTTGGCTATCTCAATCGGCGAGGGAAGGTGCTGTTGCCGCTCAAGGGCGGAAAGTGGAAGGGGTGTTTTCACGTGCCTCGCGCACTGTATTTGTGTTGGCAGGAGTTTGAGCGGATGGCGGCAGCTCAGGGCGCAGAGTTGCCGTAGTGCTAGTAGGGGTCGGCTTTGAGGTCGGCGGGGTTGAGGACGATGACGTCCGTGGACTGGGTGTTGGTAGCTCGAGTGCGTTCTGCTTTGCGGAAGGTGCGGTAGCGATCGCGCATTGCCCTGTTTTTGTTGATGGGGCCGTGGCCTTGGTCAGTTGGCACGTTCGCTTTTCGGCTACAGGCGTTGAGGGTGGCGAACATGCGGATGAGATGGATAAGCTGGCGGTCTTGCTCGGTGGTGGCTAGCTCTGGGCGATGGTGGAGTTCGCGCATGCGCTGGAGGATGAGGATTTCGCTTTCAAGGCCAGCGTTTGTGAGGGCACGCTGGAGGGTGGCCAAAATTTCGGCTTCGCCGTGGCCACACAGGTCCATGAGCTGATGCTCTGTGAGGGGGAAGAGTTTGCCGGTTTGCTTGAGGTAATTGAGTTCCAGGGCGTAGGCATGGCCGAAGACGCAGTAGGTGTCGCCGTTGAGAGCACAAATGCCGACAACAATGAGGTGAGTCCGTTTGGGACCCCAAAGCTCCATAGTGCTCTGGTATTTGAGCATGTTGGTGGTGAACCAGAAGAGTGATCTCACAGCCCCTTTTTGCATGACAAAGGGTCTCATGAGATTGGGCTTAAAGCCCCAGAGTTGATCGCAAAAGGTCTCTAAGGCAAAGATTGCGGTGGCGCGAAAGGGATTGGGAATTGCCATCGTTGCCTACCCAGCTAAAAATAGTGACTCAATTATATGGACCTCTGTCACGTTTGAATCGATTGACAGTAGAAACAGCTGTTGCGTAATTTTACGGGTTTTCTAAGTGTAAGGAATGCCGTCTGACGGTATGGTTTATACCATCATGGCCTTGGCTATTTCTTGTGAACCATGCTGAAGATTTCAAACGCTGTTTCTATCCCCGATAGTGAAATCGAAATAAGTGCGATTCGTGCTCAGGGGGCAGGCGGTCAAAATGTGAACAAGGTGGCGAGTGCAGTGCACTTGCGCTTTGATGTGGGCGCGTCTTCGCTGCCTCCTTTTTATAAGCGTCGGCTGCTAGCGATGCGCGATAAGCGACTCACCAAAGACGGTGTGATTGTGATTAAGGCGCAGCAGCACCGTTCTCAGGAGCGCAATCGGGAAGAGGCGCTGAGTCGGCTGCAAGCGATGGTGAAGGCAGCAGGTGTATTGCCGAAGAAGCGGCGACCTACAAAGCCTTCGAAGGGGGCGAAGCGCAGGCGGCTAGAGCGTAAGGCAAGGCGATCTCAAATCAAGTCTTTGCGTAAGAAGGTGGATCTAGAATGAGCCAGAGAATGGGCCAGACATCAACACTGCAAACGCTTCAGCGGACTGAGCGTCAGCCTCAAGAAATTGCCGCTAAAAAAGCGCTGTTTGAACTAGATGTACTACGCATTGTGGGGATGACGCTGATTTTGTTTGAGCATGCTCGGCCTTATTTGGGCTGGGACCCACGCGTTTGGTGGCTGTTCCCCAGCGTGGGCGGCATTGGTTTGACTATTTTCTTTTTTTTGTCTGGCTTTTTGTTGAGGCGCTCTCAGCTAATGCGCCGCAATTCGTTTGATGCAGTGAGGTTTCTAAAGAGTCGCCTGGTGAGGATTTTTCCGCTTTATTGGCTGGCAATCGCTGCCTTTACAGTTGTTTTTCACTACGCCAAGCTGTTTAAGCCGTCCGACTTTGCGCCTTTGCCGCAGACGCTGTTGGCCCATGCTGCCGGGATTCAGCTGTTTGTGTCACCCCATATTTTTGTTATTTTCACGATTTGGTACATGGGAGCACTAATTCCCTATTACCTTGTGTTTGCGCTGACGGCACGGCTGAGTATTCGCAATTTTTTACTCTCTAATGGTTTGATTCTTGCTGGAGTGTATGGGCTCAAGCTGGTTTTGGACCGTCAGGGAATTGAGATTATCGATACGCGGCTGCTGTTACACTTTCCGACGTTTCTAGCGGGGGCTTACTACGCTCACCTCGATCCAGACTGTGCGCTGATGCGCCGGTACAAGTATGCGCTGGCAGTTGGCTTTTTTGCGCTGATGCTGGCGATTATTCGTTGTCAGGGTCAAGGCGGGTTCACGCTGGATAAGGTGCATTTTGCGCTGGATAGTTACATTTACTATTTATATTGCCTGCTGGGCGGGATGGTGTTCGCTGCGATCGCGTTTTCTCTTAGTAATTTTGCGCGACGGTTTCCAAAAACAGTGGCATTGCTGTCGGTGAGTTCCTATGCAGTGTATCTATTCCATAGACCGCTCTACAGCGTTTTCTATATTGTTTTTCTGGAGCTGCTCTCCTATTCGGTGCCTACCCGTACGCTGCTCTATCCGTTTGCCACTTTGTTTGTTGTCGTGGTGTCCTATGGCATTGCCAGAGTCGATTTGCAATGGTTTAAGCCGACTTTAACAAAGTTCCTCAGTCTGTGAATTAACGTCAATTCGGGTTGAGCCAATAATGCAAAAGCCTGCTAAATCCTTACTTCTATTGACTTAGCCCGAAGTGAATTCCTTCTGGAAGGGTGGCCCGATAGGGTCGGGATGGGTCGGTGTGTAGCGTTAGCGATCAAAATCACCTCGACCTCACTGCTCTCGGCCACTCTTCCTAAGGGGAGATCTACTTTAGGCTACGCGTCTGGAGGTTCCTGATCGTGAATCTCGTAGAGGATCGGTGAGTTCCACTCGGTGGGAATTTTCTTGTATCCGATGTTGGCCTCTGCAAAGAGGTCGACGCGGCTATTGGCAGGGCTAAAGATGAAGATACGAGCGTAGCGATCGCGATATTCTTCAATCTCTTGAGTGAGTGATTGGCTTGTTAGGCTTTGCTGGTCTCGAAATAAGTAGTCTGTGGCTGCGTTGAGACGATGGCTGAAAACTAAGGTTTGAATATAGTCTTCGTAGCTGATAACCAGCGTTTCTGAGGGTGCTTGGTTGATGACGGCTGCGGCCCTTTGATAGTTTCGTCCGTATTGTGTGCCGGATGCGCTGCTTGAGAGAGTGATTCTAAACAGGTTGACTGTAGAGGCCAGACTGATGATTAAAACAAAGACTAGGGCTATGCTCGAAGCCCATTGCTGAAATGACTGAGGGACCCTTCTAGAAACAGGCTTGATGCTTGATGCTAGCCAGTAGCCTACGAGCGGTAGGAGCATCATGACGGTGGGCAGGTAGTAGCGTACCTTGGCTGAGATGCCTTGAACCAGGAAGGTGTCGAGTACGATAATCGGCAGCGCTGTGAGGTATAGGCAGCTCAAGATCAGTGGGAATGCGTCATTTTTGTGGCGATGGCGGATAAGCCAAATGGTGGTGGCTATGAGTGCGATCGCAGCCAAAACTGACATACCTGGATTGTTTAGCCAGTCATTGCTAAGCAAGCTGATGTTGGACTTTTTCAGGAAGAGCTGCACCGAAAACAAAATGCCATTTGTGAAATAGTTCCACAGCGGTGGTGGCGTGCTAACTTCTGGGGGATCTGCCAAATTTGTAGTGAGGGCAAACTGCTGGTAGCTGGTGAGGATGCCTGCAATCCAAGGGATAAAGCTGAGTCCTGCTGTTGTGATCGCTAGCGTGATTCCGGGTAGCTGGCGCCGGTTGCGTTGTGCTAAGGCATACACTACGTGTGCGATGGGCAACAGAATGAAAAATAAATGCGTGTAGATGCCCAATCCTATGACTAGACCGTACAGTACCCATTTGCTTTTTGCTTGGGTTCGGTAGGCTTGGACAAATGTAGCCGTTGCTAGGCAGCTTAGGGAAATGAGCAGTGAGTATTGGCTAACGTGCTGACTGACTGAAAATATCAGCGGTGAGGCCGCAAACAGAGAGAGAGAGCTGAGGGCTGCTAGGCGATTGTGAAAGAGTGTAAGGCTGAGCCAGTACAGGGCTGGCAGGGTGGCGATGGTTAGCAGGGTGGCGAAGAGTTTGGGGCTGAGCCAAGCGCCAAATAGGCCCATCCATTTTTGCAGCAGAAAGTAATAGAGGGGTGGGTGCTCTCTATTAGCTAGCAGTGCAGTTAACCCAGGAGCCTGCTTGCATTGGGTGCAGGTGTATTGGTAGCGATCGAGAAATTCGCCAATAGGTGCGGGCTCAGCGCTGAACAGTTCTGCGGTGAGTTCAGGCGCTGTGTAACCTGAGGTGCGCATCAGCTTGCGGACTTCGTCTTTATCGAAATAGATGTTGAGACTGGCGGCGACGATTTGTAGGCCAATGGCCAAGACGATGACTGCGATGAGTGCACTTCTGAGCCAGCGTGGCGCGCTAGCGCGTTTTGAAAGCGGTGTGCTAGAGCGTTCTGGAGGGGAGAGAGAGGTCATGTTGTTGATAAGGCGCTAGTCATTACTGGTTCCTCTGAAGTTTGCCTGGAGGAGTAAGGCCGAGGCCATTTCTCTGGTTTGAGGGCTGATGGTGATTCCGGGTGCGTTTTGGAGAAAGTCCAGCATGGGCTCGGAGGCGTCGTACACGAAGAAGTTGCGGCCCGCAGGAATTTGTAAGAGTGCAGCGGCGTAGTCAGGGGGCTGTGCTGGATCAGCAAATTCTCGATTGATCAAGATGAACTGGGTTTCGGGCGTAATTTGGTGGCTAAGAGAGAGGGTATAGGTGTGGTCGGTGTCAGTGAAAATGACTGCGGGGGTGGATTGATTGACGAGGGGGGCGGCGCTGAGGGTGCGTGTGCTGGAGCCTTTGCCCCAGCCGAGTGACTGGGTGATTAGGGTGCTGGAGGCGAGGCTACCCAAGATGAGTAAGATGGCTGCGATTTGTTTTCCTTTTCGAAAAAGCGGCTGGTTTTGCACGGGCGGCTGGGACGTTTCTTTGTAAAATTTCTCGCCGGTGAACGCTTGGGCCATGGCGTAGCCGACAGCCAGTTCGATGCCTAGGTAGGCGGTGAGGGAGTAGCGAGGAAGAAGCGATCGCCGCCCGCCGCTAAGGACGTCGGGAAGGACCTGTGCCAGGCTGCTAACGGTCATGAGCAAGATGACAAATAGCCAGACTTTTTTGGGTGTGTGGCAGTAGAGCTGGTAGGTGCTGTAGGCGATCGCGCCCAGCATTAAGTAAGAGATCGGGTTGCTAAAGCTGACAGTCCAGTCAAAGTCGATAAAGCCAATGCCTGCGTTGTGTAGCCAGAATTCGGCTCGTCCTAATAAGCTGCTGCTGTAGGTGCTGGCCCATTTGGTGGTTTGCCCAAGCTGGTCTTTGCGATTGATCACGACCCATACCCAAGGCAAGAAGGCCACGCTGATGCCTGCGCTGGTGACAACGTAGCGCAGAAGCTTTTGGCTAAGGCGGAACTTTTCGCTGATGAAGACGTAAAGGCCATGCGTGACGAGTACCCAGGTAAAAAATAGGTGCGAGTACATGCCGAGTGTGGCGGAAACGCCATAGCCGAGCCATGGCAGCCAAGTATTTTTTGAATTGGACGCTGGCTCTGAGCTGCGGTTGATTTGTAGGGCTTTGAGCAAAAAAGCGCTAGAGACGATGGCTAGTAAGGCCCATATGGTGTACTGACGGGCTTCTTGAGCTAGCAGCACGTGAAAGGGTGAGATGGCGATGAGGACGACGGTACTCCAGCCGATGGCCGCTGAGCTGATGTTTGCAGATGCAAAAAGGATTTGGCACAGCCAGTAGGTGGCGGGTAGAAGGAGGAGGCTGAATGCGATCGCGAGCCAACGAGAAGCAGTCGCGGTCTGGAACAGCTGTAGAGAGAACCGCATCAGCAGGTAATACAGCGGTGGGTGCTCGGGGTTATTGGCAAATGCACTCAGCGCATCGCTCAGCGGACGGTTGATGCTAGCGGTTTGATAGTTTTGTAAGTCACGGTTGGTAATCGGCTCACCGGTGTAGACGGTTTGTACAAATTCCTGACTGGTGCTGCCAGAGGCTCGGAGCAGTCCCCTCACTTCATCAACGGTGTAAACCTTTTGGCCGACGTCTGCGAAGCGGGCATAGATGCCAAACAAAAGGAGCCCGAGGATGAGTAGCCGTCTGATGTTCATGTGCTTTTTCCGGTTTGCTACTGTTTTGAGTGCGGAACTATAGCTTTTGTCGAGTTGCTTAGGGCACTATCATCGGCTGAAACCGTTGTGTAACAACAGGCAGCTCAATTAGCAGCGGTGAGACCCCGCGTCGCTTTGCGGCGCTAGGGAATGCTCACCAAGACAAAGTAAGAATGCATCCTTACTTTTGCTGCACCAACTTTTCTTCTAATAAAGCCCGTATCCTGACTGAAATGTCAATTTGGATGTTGATTTGTTTACGGATTCATCAATACTGTTGATGTCTTTGAATGTTGATGTCTTTGTAGCAAACGAGTATGTCGATCAAAGCCTTTTTGAGTCGAGTTAAGCCGTATCTCCGCTGGGTGATTTTGGGCGGCACGCTCTTTTTTATTGCAAAGACGCTGAAAGATCACTGGCAGGAGGTGACGGCGATTCAGGTGACGGCTGAAGCCTGGTATTGGCTGGTGCTGTCTTTATTCGTGACGCTGGTGGCGCACGTATGGTCTGGCTGGGTATGGCACTGGATTTTGGTTTTGTTTGGTCAGACCCAAGGGGGACTCTGGAGTACGCCGGTGTATCTCAAGACGAATGTAGCTAAGTATCTGCCAGGAAATGTGTGGCACTTTTTTGGGCGAGTGCGGGCGCTGCAATCTACGGGCACTTCGGCGGGGATTGCAGTGCTGACGGTGGTGATGGAGCCATTACTGATGGCTGTGGCTGCGTTGATCTTGGCTTGTTTGTTTGGGTGGCAGCTTGGGATTGAAATCGGTGGTAGCCGGTTAATGATTGATCACAGCGCAGGGATACGGGGCATTGTTCTGGTTGGGGCATTGGTAGCTGTCCATCCTCGCATTTTCAATCCGATTTTGCAGCGATTGAGCTGGGCGAAGGCGAAGGCGCAAGGGCTGGATCAGGAAATTGGTATGACTGATGCGCCTAAGTTGAAGGCTTATCCGGTGCGATCACTACTGGGAGAAATGGGGTTTGTGGGACTGCGATCGCTCGGTTTTCTGCTGATTGTGGGGGCTTTGACGCCTGTGACTTTATCCGCAATACCGACGTTGATTGCTGCGTTTAGCCTGGCTTGGCTGTTTGGACTGGTTGTTCCGGGTGCGCCGGGGGGAATTGGCGTGTTTGAAGCGACGGCGATTTCTTTGCTGAGCGGTCAGTTCCCGGTGGCGATTGTGCTTAGCAGTGTGGCGATTTATCGGCTGGTAAGTGTGCTCGCTGAGGTGGGGGCGGCAGGTTTGGTTTGGGTCGGTGAACGCTTTGTGGGCCATCCAAGTTGATATTCAAACCGACATTAAAGATTGGGTATTAGAAAGATGGGTATTAAAGTCTGTATGAGTACGCGATTTTCATCAAGAATTTCTACTTTGTAGAGGGTTCAATCGGTTAATTCGATACCGTGAGGGCATCTTACGAGTACTTTGCAAATCAGTAGCTGTCTGGTTCGTTAACTTGCCATGATCGATTCTTCCTCTGCTTCACTCCCGCCTATCGATCGCTCTGCTAATGATCTGGCAAATAGCATCGCCAATCTGCCAATAGATCTGTCTGTTGTGGTGCCTATTTACAACGAGGTAGAAACGATTCCTCATTTAGTGCAGCAAATTACCGATGTGCTTAAGGGGATGGGGGTGCGATATGAGTTTATCTGTGTGGATGATGGCTCGGCGGATGGCTCGGTGCCGCTGCTGAAGCGGATTGCACAGGAGCGAGATGATTTGACAGTGGTGTTGCTGCGCCGTAATTACGGTCAGTCAGCGGCGATGTCTGCTGGGTTCCACCAGGCGATGGGCCATGTGATTGTGACCCTGGATGGCGATTTGCAAAATGAACCGGCTGATATTGCAACAGTGTACGAAAAGCTGCTGGACGGGTATGACCTAGTGAGTGGCTGGCGGAAGGAACGGCAGGATGATGCAGTGACTAGGCTGTTGCCTTCCAAGATTGCAAATAAGCTGATTGCGAATGTGACAGGGGTGCGGCTACACGACTATGGCTGTTCGCTGAAGGCGTATCGGGCGGATGTGGCAAAGGATATGCATTTGTATGGCGAGCTGCACCGATTTTTGCCAGCGTTGGCCTATATAGAAGGGGCGCGAATTACTGAGATTCCGGTGCGTCACCATGCGCGGCAGTTTGGCCAGAGTAAGTATGGCCTGGGGCGAACGATACGCGTGGTGATGGATCTGTTGACAATTTACTTTATGAAGACGTTTTTGACGCGGCCGATGCATGTTTTTGGGCCGTTTGGCATTGTGTCTATGGCGCTGGGCATTTTTCTGGGGCTGTATCTCACGTTTATTAAGCTGGTTTTGAATGAGGCGATTGGGACGCGGCCTTTGCTAATGCTGTCGGTGCTGCTCATCATTACAGGGATTCAGCTGTTTAGCTTTGGGTTGCTGGCGGAGCTTGGGATGCGCACCTATCACGAGTCGCAGAAGCGGCCTATTTATCGAATTCGGGAGATTGTGGGATAAGCGCTCAGTGTGAGATTTGGTATTAACTGGCTGAACGTGAGAAACTATACAAAACGACATACGTAAATACCATAAATACGGTCGAATACTTTTGCTTTGTATTCGATTTGTTGGAATGATTGGGAGCCCAGACTTTTCCCTATGACCATTGCCTTACCAAGCTTTCAGCCCGACGATGAAAGTGCCTTAGACTCATCGAGACCTGATCTGACGTTGGTCTCTAATCAGAAGCCATCCCAGAAGCTGAATGTTGATCTTGAATCGATCAATGAAGCGCTTGGCCAAGCATCCGCAGAGGCGGTGGTTGAATGGGGTGCACAGACGTTTGGCGATGAGCTAGTGATGAGCACTAGCTTTGGTATTCAGTCGGCGGTGATGCTGGGGTTGGTTACGCAGGTGGTGCCCAATATTCCGGTGATTTGGATCGATACGGGCTATTTGCCTGCTGAGACTTATCGCTTTGCAGAGCAGCTGACGGAGCGGCTGTCGCTGAATTTGAAGGTGTATCAGTCTCCGGTGAGCCCGGCGCGGATGGAGGCGCTGCACGGTCGACTCTGGGAAGCGGGAACGGTAGAGGCGTTTAATCGGTATGACCAGATTCGGAAGGTAGAGCCGATGCAGCGGGCGCTGCAGGAATTGGGTGCGATCGCCTGGTTGACGGGATTGCGATCGCAGCAAACAGATCATCGCAAGACGCTAGATCGCGTCACGATGCAGGAGGGTCGCTACAAGCTGCTGCCCATTCTGCACTGGACGTCTAGAGACGTCTATATGTATCTCAAAGAGCACAATCTTCCCTACCATCCTTACTTCAAAGAGGGGTATGTCAGCGTGGGTGATTGGCACTCTAGTCGGCCGGTTGGTGCAGAAGATACCGACGGACGCGCGACCCGGTTTAAGGGATTGAAGCAGGAATGTGGTATTCATATTCCTCAGACGCCCGAAGAAGCTGAAAGTTTGAACTCTAGCTCGCTGTAGTTACCTAAATTGTAGGTGATGGGGCTTTTGGACTAGCGGCTACATCGGGCGGTAGTCGATAGCGAAGGTCAGTGCTGGCAATGCCTCAGCTCCATCCTCATCTCCATGAAATTGCCGCGACGTTTGTGCGCTCGGGTGAGGTTTCTTCTGTAGAGCCGCTCGGGAATGGCAATATTAACAACACCTATCTGGTGACGGTTTCTGGCGAATCAGTCCCGGTAGAGCGTTTTGTGCTGCAAAAGATCAATACCCAAATTTTTCAACAGCCTGAGCTAGTAGTGCAAAATATGCAGGTACTTGGCGAGCACTTAGATACCCATGCTGCCGAGTTGTCTCGTCGCTGGGAAATGCCACGGATTTTGCCGGCTAGTACGGGGGATACCTTTTGGGTAGACGAGTCTGAAGGGTACTGGCGAGCGATTACGTACATTGAAGAGTCACAGGTTTTTGAGACTGTTGAAAGTGTGGAACATGCTAGGGAAGTGGGTTACGGCTTGGCGACGTTTCACAGTTTAGTGGCTGTGCTACCGACTGAGCGACTGGCGGACACGCTAGAGGGTTTTCATATTACGCCAGGATATCTATCGACGTACGAGCAGGTGCTCACGAATTGGAGCGCGGAAGAGGATCCCGTTCGCGCCGAAGATATTCAATACTGCCTGGATTTTGTCGCGGAGCGGAAGGACTGGGTGCCTGTGCTAGAAGAGGCCAAGGCAGCAGGGCATTTACAGCTGAGGCCAATTCATGGTGATCCCAAAGTCAACAACATTATGTTGGGACCGGATGGTAAGGCTGTGAGCTTGATTGATTTGGATACGGTGAAACCGGGCCTAGTGCATTACGACATTGGTGACTGTTTGCGCTCGGGGTGTAATCCGCTGGGTGAAGAGACGACAGACTGGCAGCAGGTTGAGTTTGACCTGGAGTTGGCGAAGGCGATGCTGGAGGGCTATTTGTCTTTGGCGAAGGGGTTTTTGACGCCGCAGGATTATGACTATTTGTACGATGGGATTCGGCTGATTGCGTTTGAGCTAGGGCTGAGGTTTTTTACTGATTATTTAGCTGGCAACGTATATTTCAAGGTGAAGCATCCTGAGCACAATCTTGATCGGGCGCTGGTGCAGTTTCAGCTGACGTCGAGCATTGAGGCGCAGGAAGCGTCGCTGAAGGCCATGATTGAGTCGATGAGGTAGGTGCAGATGAGCGAACTCACGACGTTTACATTGGTGCCGTTTGAGCCTTTACCAGATTCTATTTCGCTGTCGGTGACTGGCACGTTAGTTCGAGAGGGCCATCGGCTGTCTATTTCTTATTTGATGACTGGTGATGTTAATTCGGTCGCACTGCCTGCTCTGAATACAACTGGTGAGCGCCAAGATCGTCTGTGGGAGCAAACCTGCTTTGAGTTTTTTGTCGCTTCAGGGCCTGAGAAATTGGACTTGTCGCCGTACTGGGAGTTTAATCTATCGCCAAATGGTGCTTGGAATGTGTTTGCGTTGGATGGCTATCGTGATGGCCTGCGAGAAGATCCTACTTTTTCGTCGTTGTCTTTTTCTGTGAGTCAGTCTTCAGAAGGGGTGCGGTTGGCTGCTGAGATAGATTTAAGTGGGTTGGCGTTGGCGGATTCACCGTGGCTATTTGGGGTCTGCATGGTGTGTGTTTTGGCGACGGGGGAGGAGACGTTTTGGGCGATCGCGCATCCTCGCTCAGAAGCTGATTTTCATAGTGCAGGCAGCTTCGTACTCAAACTTACTCGCTAATACGAGATTAGTTTTGTTCTGAGTCGAATCAAGACTATGGTAAGAAAGTACGTCTCGCTTTGCTCCTCTTCGATAATGGTTGCCCCTGCCCAAGGTCAATCTCTGGCCAAAACGATATTTTTGCTGACATCTGCGGCCTGCTGGCTGATTGTAGGTGCTTCGTTGATTTATTTGGTGCCCTTTGCAATGAATACCTTTCGCCCCTCGGAGACGACGGGGGTGTGGATGGAAACGTTGAGCCGAGGGGGGTATCGTCCGCAGCTGGCGATTGTCGGTGGCGGTGGCGCTTTTTTGCTGGCGGTGGTTGGCAATGTGCTGTGGTACAAAACATCTGGCGATGAACTGATTCGGAAGCGCTGATGAAAACGATTGGCCTGCTAGGCGGAATGAGCTGGGAGTCGACGATTGAGTACTACCGGCTGCTGAATGAGGCCGTGAAGGCAGAGCTAGGTGGCCTGCACTCGGCCAAGATTCTAATGTATTCTGTCGATTTTGAAGAGCTGGTGGCGCTCAAGCACGAAGGAAACTGGGATAGGATTGGCGAGATTTTGTCGAAGGGGGCAGCTCAGCTAGAGGGTGCTGGAGCGGACTGTATGCTGCTGGCGACGAATACGATGCATAAGGTGGCAGATGCGATCGCGCTTGCTACCACGATTCCCTTTATCCATATTGCCGATGCTACTGCCGAAGCGATTAAATCAGCAGACATTCATCGGGTGGGACTGTTGGGCACACGTTTTACGATGGAAGAATCCTTTTATAAGGATCGGCTAATTTATCAGCACGGGCTGGCAGTGCAGGTGCCCACGGGCCCGGAACGAAATTTTATTCACGATGTGATTTACGATGAACTGTGCCTGGGAGAGATTCGCCCCGCCTCGCGCGATCGCTTTCGCGATACCATCACAAACCTAATCTCTTCTGGTGCAGAAGCAGTGATCTTGGGCTGTACAGAAATTGGCCTACTCGTCAGTGAGCAGGACAGCGCTGTCCCCATATTTGATACGACAGCTATCCATGCCCGCGCTGCAGCGAAGTGGGCAATTCACCAAGACCTATTATCCGCATAAGGCGACGGTGTGCTGCTGGAAGCTGATTAATGCTGTCGACCGGAAGATTACGACTAAAAATATAAAGATATTGTGTGCTGCGATGCTTAATTTTGGTTAGCTATGCTAAGCTATGGCATCTCACAACAGGTGTCCTTTTACACTTGCCCCAGTGAAAAAGGTGCAAAGAAGAAGCATAGCAAGCAAATCAACTCCGCAAATCCATCACAATCTTGGGGGTGCCTCCATTGAGCTTTTTATCAGAAACACAACCAATCTAGGCCTTTAACCTTGAGCATCTTAAGAGGCCTTTCCCACTCCACGAAATCTACGCGGATCCTTTCTTTGAGTTGTCAAAAATATTAGGTGCGCCTTGTAGTTTGCACCTATTTACGTGTAGGTGACGTAAAGGCATTATAGATGGCCGTTTTATGTGCAAATCCATACTTATCTTGCGTTCTTATCTGATAAGTGACCGTTGCTAAGTTGTTTCTGTTTGGCTGCTTTGCACTCGCCCAACCAGAGTCATCTTTTATCCGGAAGCCGAGTCACTTATTTTGATCTCGAGTAGATGTGAAGTTTCGCTCTATTCATGAATGTGACGGATGTCATGGGTGTGACAGATGTCATGGATGTGACAGATGCGCTGATAGAGTCGGGCAAAAGGAAGATGCCTTTACGTTTTCGTCCGTTTAAGATTGGTCAATCTTTAGCGTGAGTCCAACTTAAGAACGGAGAAAAGCTGGCTTCAGATGAGAATGTACGGTCATCACAGGGTGTAAACACTACTTCATCATGTCTTGGCATCATTCATTATATAGAAGAGCAATTTAGGACTGTGAAACCCCAGAACTCAGCTGACTCTCAGCTAATGTTCAGACTTCTCTTTAAGACTGTTGTTAGGCTCTAGTTCATCTGCTGTTGTTCTGTTGTATCCAATCTACAAAGTGGCCTTGATGAAACTATTCAAACTTGGCTTCTATGCTAGGATAAACTCATAATGATTCCGAGTAAGGCGTTTCAAATGGTGTGTTTAGCTTCATGTATCTAGCAGTTTTTGAATTTAGCTTTCTGAGTATGGCTCGGCAGTTATGAATTAACGGTTATGAGTCAGTAGTCGTAGGCAGTGCGCTTGGTAGCAATCGATGGTCAATATTTAAAACGCTCGAAAAACGATCAAACTTGTTTAGTCGAAGCCTGTTTGGTCGAGTCGTTACTTAGCTCAGCTGTCTAGTCATAAAATCACCTTTGGCGGAGGCCCCAACCCATATGGATCAATCCAAGTCCCGCAAACCTAATCAGAGCGATGTTGCAGCCGCTTCCGATGCATCTGTCGCTACTGCAAAATCTATCGGAAACACACTATCTACACTCCCGGGCAAACGTAAGGCGACATCCAAAAAGGTGACCACTATGACAACTAAAGAGAAGGCTGCTACGAAAAAGAAAACCGTTAAGAAAAAAGTCGCTAAGAAAGCTACGTCTGAGAAGACTGCAACTAAGAAAGCAGCGAAAAAGAAGGCGCAGCGTAAGGCTAAGCCTCTGTACACCACGGATGCCGTGCGCGCTTACCTCCACGAAATTGGACGTGTACCTCTACTGAGCCACGAAGATGAGATTGTGCTGGGTAAGCAAGTACAAAAAATGATGGCACTGCTGGTGATTAAGGAAGAGCTGGCAGATAAGCTGCCTGTGGTAGAGGATGACGTTGCGGAATCGACAGAGGCCTCTGATGTCGTCAGAGAGGTTTCCGATGCCGAGTGGGCTGAGGCTGCCGAGCTGACGGTTGCTGAGCTGAATAACCACATGCGCCGAGGCCAGCGAGCTAAGCGCAAGATGATCGAAGCGAACCTTCGACTGGTGGTCGCTGTGGCTAAGAAGTACCAGAAGCGTAATCTTGAGTTCTTGGATTTGATTCAGGAAGGCACGCTTGGTTTGGAGCGCGGTGTAGAGAAGTTTGACCCGATGAAGGGTTATAAGTTTTCAACCTATGCTTACTGGTGGATTCGTCAGGCGATTACGAGGGCGATCGCACAGCAGGCTCGCACCATTCGTTTGCCTATCCACATCACCGAAAAGCTCAACAAGATCAAGCGCGTACAGCGCGAGCTATCTCAGAAGCTAGGCCGTAGTCCTAATGCTACTGAAATCGGCATGGAGCTGGAGTTGGAGCCTCGCCAAGTGCGCGAGTATCTCTCAATTGCTCGTCAGCCTATCTCGTTGGATGTGCGCATTGGAGATAATCAAGACACTGAACTACAAGACCTTTTGGAAGATGACGGTGCGTCTCCCGAGGACTACACTGTGCAGAAGTCTTTGCAGCAGGATCTGCGTAGAATGTTGCTAGAGCTAACGACTCAGCAGCAAGAGGTGATTAACCTGCGCTTCGGGTTGGCCGATGGCAATCCGCTATCGCTTGCTAAGGTGGGCCAGCGCATGGGCATTAGCCGTGAGCGCGTTCGCCAGCTAGAGCAACAGGCGCTGAAGCATCTGCGTCGTCGCAAGGCAACTATCAACGGCTACCTGGCAGCTAGTTAGTCCTGTTCTGCATTAGGTCTTGTTTGTTGGTAAGACCTTGAACTGAGACCCGCCTGAAGGTGCTTTCCTTCAGGCGGGTTTTCATATTGTTGTTTGGAACACATTGTTGAGTAAAGGCATAGGGTCTGCGACTAGTGTTTATCTCTACTCACCTGCCTGTGTTTACAAGACAGCGTCGTATGTTTCTAGTAGGTCTTTTGTGAAGGGGAATTTTGCCTGATGTGGGAAGGGGTAGGCGACGTCTAGCTTCCAGCTACCGTTGAGGGCAGTACTGCCAACCTTTTTTTCAGATGCGTGAATGCTGACGCCTACCAAGTAATGGAGCCTTTCTAAAAATGCTTGGCCGACTTCGCCGTTGGCAACATTGCACGCATAGAGCGACAGAAAGCTGTCGTGGGCTTGTACCCTCATTCTGGAGCGAGAGTGAAAGGGGCGATAGCGAAACCAGGATTCAATGTGTTCGGCGTACTGATGCAGATTGCCAACCGTAAGATCGCCGCTGCTGAAGTGAAGACAGCCCGGCGAGCCATGGGTGACAATGTGTAGACTTGTTGCGTTTGTGCGATGGATAGCTTGCGTGATTTGTTCAATGCTGTCTTGTTCTGCATTCAACATGGTGAGTTTGGCACCTTTGATGGCACCTGCAGCCAGGGCATCGCCGTGTTCGACGTTGGCATCAATGACAATCAACATGCCTCTGCCTTGATGCGCCGCGAGTAACCTTTTGGGTAAGAGCCTTGTCGGCGAAAACCGGCTGTGTCTTGGTTGAACTTGGGAGAGGGTAGAAGGAGAGAAGGTAATCACAAGTAAAGGATGGCCGAGGCGAGAGGCGTTAAGGTGCCTGCGCCGACGCACCATACATCTATTGGAGCACTTCTAATATTCCCGAGCGTTCTAACCTATGGGCTAGGGTAAGTCACGGAAAGCGCCTGTGCTGAAGCGCACAT
>ERZ1740067.373-NODE-373-length-36334-cov-7.195320_pt1 | contig 36334 bp, 34 predicted proteins | sample MGYA00581736_ERZ1740067 | MGnify/ENA primary metagenome ERZ1740067 (study PRJEB43018, sample SAMN04849236) | marine metagenome | isolation source: floating plastic debris | place: Pacific Ocean | collected 2008-08-27 | study: EMG produced TPA metagenomics assembly... | reverse complement strand
CGTTCGCCATAATACGGTAAATGAGCCATCACACTATCGTTTTTTACCTTTAAATAGCTGGCGGTACCTATAATATCAATACGGCCTGGGCTACTCCCCGGCTGGATAAATCCGGCAGCAGCAATCGCATTCATACTTCGAGTCATCAACGGAGTCGCCCAACGTGCATCAAGTTCAAATGATTTACTATTGACCAATGCTTCCACCTTAGAGCGTTCCGCTGCTGACGCAGTTTTCTTCTGTGCGCTACAACTTACCAACAGTATTCCAAGGGTGACCAGAAACGGAAATATGCATTTTCTTTTCATCATAATTTCTTTTTGATAATAATAGGCAAAGTACAACCGCAAAAGACGGGCCAAAAACACCTTTGCGTAAAACGGTGGGCTCAATTAGTAACAGGCCCTTTCCTTCCCTCCTTCTCCATTATTAATCAATCCACTCGGCAGCCTACTATCCCGAGAAACTTTATTGAAATAGAGTTTACCCTAAGATATTACATTTCAATTAAATAGCAGACTTATCCAAAGCATAATTTCAAGAGCCTTCTTAAAATCAATCCATGAACATTTAAATCCCTTCGAACCACTTTTTAAAATCGCCTACCTTCTCTCGGCTGACGACTATATCCTTCCCCTTAAAATTTTTAAGCTGAAGTTTTAAGCGTCGATTGGAGTAAACGACTACATCAGTAATTGCACTTAGAGCGACCAAAAAGCTTCGATTTACCCTAAAAAAGGTCTTCGGGTCCAACAAATCGGTTAAGGATTCTATGGTATACTCTACAGGGTATTCCTTTCCCTCTGCAGTAATCAAACAAACGTCACGGCCTTCAGCGTAAAAACCGAATATCTCACTAGACGGTAAGGAACGTAAGTGGTTGCCAATTCGAATCATAAACCTGTCCTTAAATACCTTTTTGGCCATTTTGGCTATGGTCGGCGCCAAATTTGACGGATTTGAAAACTGTTGCTGAACGTTCTTTAATTTCTTTAATGATTTGGATAAATCGGTAAACGTTATTGGCTTCAATAAATAATCAATACTATTGACTTTAAAGGCGTCTATGGCATATTCATCAAAGGCTGTGGTGAAAATTACCGGTTTGTTGATGGCTACACTATCAAATACCTCAAAACTCAGTCCGTCGGTCAGCTGCACGTCCATAAAATACAACTCCACCACATCGTTGTTGGCTTGAATCCATGGAATGGCCGCTTCCAAAGAATCCAAAACCGTTAAGACTTCGATAGTGCTGTCGCACTTATTCAGATAACGTTTTAGTTTTTCGGCGGCAAGGGGTTCGTCTTCTAATATGGCTACTTTCACCTAATTATAGTTTAATGATGGCTTTCACGAAATATTCAATTTAGGGAGTTTGATCTCTTTTCGGTTATCGTATTCATTAATCGTAATAGCAAGATTTGAATAGTATCGATAGGTTTCCTCCAAAAAGGAAAGCATGTCTTTGGTAAACTGATGTTGAAGCTTTTCTTCCGGCATGTAGGTGATGGCCAAGGCCTCTTCCTCTTCGATAATATCAATGACCAAAGGGTCAACATTGGTTGGAATGGTCGTTCGGACAATACCCTCCAAAATACGAATCAACGTCGAAGGCAATATATGTCCATTTTTATGGGATACTTGCCCCAAGCTTATGTTACGATGTGGAAGCTGATTGCACAGACGAATAAAACTTCGAATAATATTCAACTCTTCGTCCAAGGAAACCACCTCATGCTTTCGATTTGATAAGAGATATCGATACACAGCAGAAAAGTCATCGGCCAAATCCTCCGCTTTGGTTGGATTTGTTTTCATAAGCACCAACATCGCTTCCAAACTTTCGAACAACAGTTCGGGATGAATCCCATTGATATACGAAGAGAAATCGTGTTCTATGGCCGCTTTGGCCAATAGCTCTTGTTCCAGTTTTATCGAATTTCGTTTAAAAAGGAAATAATGTGCCCAGTACAGTACAACATAAAGCAGGGTAATACATGAGAAGGTGGCATTGAAAACATATAGTTCCCGCGAACTGGGTTCATACAACAATACCTTGTCAAAATATACATAGATGGCCATAGACACCAGGGCGACGGTCAACATCATGGAGCCCAACAATTGAAAGAACATTCGAAAAATAAGCGATTTAGACCAATTTAACCGTTCGAATCCAACCAATAAAAGCCTTGAAAATTCTTGGGTTAAGTAAGCCAACCCAACACAGACCCATAATTCTTGTGTCAGAAAATCTTCTTGAAGGAACAGTACGGCGTCATTGATCAAAAGAATCAATAAGTATACTAAGGTGCCACTAAAAATTGGCCCAAACAAGCGAAACCATATGTTGTGTACAAACAGTTTAGTCATGGTTTACAATGGGTAAGGTCACTTTGAATTGTTCACCATCTTCAACCTTAATTTTTGATGTGGCAAGCAACTTATAGCGTTCTTTAATGTTTCGCAATCCTATTCCTGCAGACGGTCTGCTTGATTTTTTGATCACTTTATTGTTTGTGACCACAAGCGACATCGGGTCACTTGAAATCTCAACGATAATGGGTTTTTCCTTTTGCACCAAATTGTGGTTGACGGCATTCTCAATCAATAGCTGTAAAGTCAATGGAGGAATTTTCGTTTTCAAATGTGATTCATCAATATGCAACTTAAGGTCAAAAGCTTCTCCAAATCTTGTTTTTAGAAGGAAGACATAGGAATTTACAAATTCCAGTTCTGCCTGTAAGGAAACCAATGATTTTCTATGATGCTCCAAGGTGTACTGATATGATTTCGCCATCGAACGAATAAAGATTTCAGCCTTTGCGGTATGGTCATGAAACAAGACCGACAGGGAATTGATACAGTTAAATAAAAAATGTGGACTTAGTTGCGCTTTTAGGGTATTTAGTTGCAATTCGGCCTGTTTACGTTCGCTTTTTAGCTCCAACAACTGAATTTTGGAATAATGGTTATAGGAGTAAAAGGCAAAATAGATGATATTGTAGACCAAAGCACCGCATGCGATTAAAATAATGAGCTTTAAGATGGTTTCCATTCCAAACACGGACTCGGCCGGACTACTGGAAAAAATCGATTTCCATGTAAATACAGATAGCCATGTCATTCCAAAAACCACAGCACTATTTGATATCCAACCAACCAACAAACGAATCCCTGTATTCTTCCAATCCAATAGTTGATTTAAAAATTGATTGAAGAATGTGATGATATAAGCAATCGCGATACCCAAAAATCCGCTACAAATCAAAAGCCCCACACGTGGGTTTTCCCCAAAGTTGATAAAAGCCAACGTCATGGTGCCCAAAATAAATCCGATGAAGAAGAGCGCCAGATGTTTTAACATGGTTGGTTGATTTAAAAAATGGGTTAGGTTGCGCTCCATCCCCACAATTTAGGGAATTATGCCTTTTAAAAGCAGGAGATGGAATGTTAGAAACTACTATGACTATCGAAGTGCCCTCAATACACGACTCAAGTGGGAATCAGAAGAAATGGCCTCGCTAGACTCGTAATAGGCATCTATGACAGCATCAGATCTATGCTTAACGTCATTGGAATATACCATGAGCACATCGGCTAAGTGATGATCGGAATTAATGCTTTCAGCGGCCCGTAAAATCGAAATAAGTTCTTTATCATCAAATGAACTTCTTGCCAGTACTTTAAAGACTTCCGCCTTGTGGTGGTCGGAATTCACTTCTTCCAAAGTGGTTAAATACATCTCTAAAGTCCCTTTCAACTGCTGGCCTTGGGCCACTTTCTTTAAGATATTTGATTGATGCATATCTGAAGACATATTTTGTCCTACTTGGGATAATAATAAGGAAAGGGACTCTTCGTCCAAATTCTCCCGAAGTATGGTTCCCATAACGCTTGCAATATGATGGTCAGAACTCATGTCTTCAATTGAAGATAGCAATGCGTTGTATGATGAAGGGGAAGCATCGTTGCCCACGAGCGCTTTTTTCAACACCGAGGCCTTATGATGGTCTGAGTTGATGGTCTTCGCCGTGGCAATCAATAATTTGGTATTTTCAGGATTTAAATCCCGACCACGTAACATCGTACCCAGCACACTGGCTTTATGATGATCGGAGTCGATGTCTTCTACAATACCTAAAAGGGACTTCATTTGGGTATCAGAAATCGCACGATTTTCAATGGCCCGTTTCAATACACTGGCTTTGTGATAATCGGAATCGATTCCTTCAGAGGTTTGAATGTAGGAATTGGTTACTGCGTCAGAAGTTAAAAACACTCTGGCGTTATACTTTAAAATTTCTGCTTTGTGATGGTCTGAATCAATCGCCGCCACGCGTTTAAGCGCACCGATAAGTCCCCTCTCATCAAGTCGTTTGTCAAGCAACAGTTTCAAATACCTTGACTTTACATGATTACTTGATATCGCATCCACTTCTTTTAACACCGGGTAATACCCACCCTTTTTGTACATGCGATTGACGCGCTTTTCAGCTCCTAGAGTGGTTGTTCGTACCACTTCGAGCAATATTTCTGAAAGCCATTTTTTTCCTTCGTCATCAAAACTTCGTTGTGTACCGCCAACAAAATACCTCTTTATCAATTTTCCTGAATCGTCAGGTTCCATAAAAATTCTTCTTCTGCTACCGAAGGCCGTGCGCTTGATTTCCATAAATCCTCCCTTAGAAATAGCGATAATATCAGAATCGTCATCGGCCAGTTCTATATCTCCTCTATACTCCAGGGAAAAATTATTTCCAAATCCATTTCTAATGGAAATCGTGGTCTTACCGTTGTTTTTAATATTAATTGAGGTACTCTTTTTTTGTGCTTCGGCGAATGAAGGAAATAAAAGAAATAGGGTAATAATTAGTTTTACCAGTAGGGTGATGAGAATTTTGGATAGTTGAGTCATGATCGTTCGTTTTTGAAAACCGCCCACCTTTGATGAAAGCGGACGGTACTTTGATTGATTATTCATTTTTTGAATGATGATGGGACAAATATCCATCAAGGTGTGTCGTCAAAAAAGGGAAATGTCATGGACTGTACACTTGGTGTAATGAACTGTACCAAATGATAGGGAAAGATACTTCTATGGCATAACCTCTATGATTGGGGTAAGCACCAATTTTCGAAATTCTACTTCAGCACCTTCTGCCTGAATTGCTATTTTTCCTCGGTCTACAGTCGCATGGAAACCATGGTTGACCAGAATTCCATTGACCCAAACCTTAATTTCATCTTTAAAGCATTCGACCATCATCGCATTCCATTGCCCCAACGGTTTTTCAGAATCATCGGTTAGGTTAATCATCCTGCGGTTGGTGCCTTCAACGATACCCCATTTCTCTTTGGCCCCCCGTCTTTCAATCATATCATCAACTTCAATATCTTCTCCAATAACCCAAAAGTCTCCGGCATCAAGATGCTGCATTTGCACTTCAATGGACTTTGGAAACATTTCGTACAATACCCTGGGGGTCGAAGCATGCACCAGAACACCACAGTTGCCCGGCGCACCAGGAAATCGATATTCAATCTCCAGACGATAATTTGAGTATTCATTATGCGAAATTAGATGCCCTCTGGGCTCCCCCAATGAGACCAGCATGCCGTCTCGCACAACAAAGGGTTTTTTAGCGTTAGGTATACTATCAAACATAGGCACGTCCATCTGCCAACCACGAAGGGATTTGCCATCAAATAAAGAGATTGCCCGATCATTACAAGAGGTAATAAAAATCAATACCAAAAGTGATGAAACATACTGCAGTTTCATTTTTTGAAGCGGTTTAGCAGTTTTAAACTCTTTTTCGTATTAATGAAATAGACTCCCGTTAATAAAATAATAGCCGCCATGATGGACTGACCGGAGATTTGTTCTTCCAGAAAGTACCAGCCCAAAAACATCGCCACTATGGGATTGACATAAGTATTCGTCGCTACTTTTTCGGGGGAAACTACTTTTAAAAGAAAATTAAAAGAGGTAAAAGCGACGATACTCCCTAAAATAACCAATAACACCATAGACCATTGGGCATTGGTTGACCAAACCATTGGAGACGACCACTTTTCTTGAAAAATTAGGCTTAACACGAAAAGCATAATACCACCGGTAAACATTTGGTAGCCCGTATTCACAAAATAGTTTTTGGGAAGATCTGCCTTTGTTACAAATAGGCTTCCATAGGCCCATGAGAGCATTGCGGCAAAAATCATGAGCATTCCCACAACGGCGTTTTCTTGTTCCAAAATATCCTTTTGGCTGACCAAAAGATAGATTCCCAACATGCCCAAAAACACCCCCAATAGTGACATCGGCTGAATTTTCTTGCCTTGTAATATCCTCATCATTAAAAGTATAACCAGGGGTTGCGCTGAAATTTCAAGGGCTGCGAAGTTACTGTCGACAAATTTTAAGGCCCATACCACTGTTCCATTTCCGAAACTGAGGAACAAAAGTCCTAAAAATGCCGTATTCAAAAATTGCTTTTTGGAAATGGCAATTGATTTACCGGATATCTTGGCTATACCAAAAATCAAAATACCCGCTACGATAAAACGAATACCAGCAAGAAAAAACGGCGGAATTTCTGTTACAGCAATCTTATTGAGCAAATATGTAGAACCCCAAATCACATAAATCGCAAAGAACGCAGCGATAATTAGCGCTAAAGAAGGTTTATTTTCTTTTGAATTGGTCACTGAACAAATGTACACTTTTAGCTATTTCAAAATCGGTTCTTGATTTATGTAATTTTGTTCTTTATAAATTCTTAAAATGGAGGAAAAAAATTGGTGGCATATTCTCTATGAGTTATTGGTCGACAAAGGAATCTCGGTGCAATGGGCGGCTACCCTTAACGCAGTAGCGCTATTGCTGCTCGGCTCGCTACTGGTATTTTTGGTCGATTTCATCATTTGGAAGTTACTGCGAACCATTTCAGCAAGTACTGCCAAACGTACCAAGACCAATCTTGACAATTTTGCCGTGGCAAATCGCTTACCACGCTTTTTGGCACATATCTTTCCATTGATTTTGGCGATGGATTTGACCCCCTACATTTTCTTTGACTTTCAGTATGCAGAAAACATCGCTTTCAAGTTCTTAAATATCCTAGTGGTGCTTTTGGCATTACGTATCGCCCGAAGCCTATTGAATACCCTTCGTGATTACCTGAAAACACTTCCGCGCTTCAAAGACAAACCCATTGACAGTTATATTCAGGTTTTTATGATTTTCGCCTGGGCAGGGGGAATATTAAGTATTCTGGCCATTGTGACAGATACTGAAATCTGGAAGTTCTTTACAGGCCTGGGGGCCATCTCTGCCGTATTACTTTTAATCTTTAGGGATACCATACTGGGCTTCGTGGCCAGTATTCAGGTCAGCATCAATGATATGGTACGTATCGGTGACTGGATAACCTTTGAAAAATTTGGTGCCGATGGCGACGTTACCGAAATTAATTTGGCCACGGTAAAAGTTCAAAATTTTGATAAGACCATTACGACCATACCGACCTATGCCCTTATTTCAGATAGCTTTAAAAATTGGAGGGGCATGCAGTCTTCTGATGGAAGACGTATCAAAAGAGCCGTCATTATCAAGCAAAAGAGTATTAAATTCTTGTCCTCAGAACATATCGAAGAACTAAAACGAATCGAGTTGATCGCCGATTACCTAAACGATCAACAAGCAAAAATCAATCACTCCAATACACAAAAAGGCATTGATAAAACCGTCATTATCAATGGGCGTAACATGACCAATCTCGGGGTGTTCCGAAAATACATCGAATCATATCTAGCGTCCCATTCGGCCATCAATGATGAGATGATCATGATGACAAGGCAATTAGCGCCTACTGCAAAGGGTATTCCGCTCGAAATTTATGCGTTTAGCAGTGATAAACGATGGCAAAACTACGAGTATATCATCGCAGATATTTTTGATCATATACTCGCAGCCGTACCGTATTTTGAACTTGAAGTTTTTGAACTCCCAACGGAATTCAGGCTTAATTCTTAATCAGGCCCTGACCCTCAATCCATGGGGCACCCGCGGCTTTTAATTCCGCCTCCAACGCTGGCAAGGTCGATTCCGTTATCTTCGCCAATTCTGATTTGACCGATTGCAACTGCCCTTTTGCCCTATTGAAGGCTTTCTGTTGATTTCCGGTGGGTCCGTAGGTGTTGCCCAAAGCGACATATCCTACAAATAGGCCATCACCTGGGGCCGGTGGATTGCGTTCCCCAATTTCATTCTTCGCGGCATTACCTTTCATTGTTTCCTCGATAGACATCAAGGCCTTATGTGCAGAATTGATTTTCATTAAAAGTCCGTTATCCGGTGTTTTGGCCTGCGCATAGGCCCGCTTCATGGCACCTACCAATTGTTTGCCGTTCTTTAATGCCGAATTGGTCGCCATTATATCTTGTTGGAAACGCTGAAAGGACTGACGGAACCCATCAATCTCTTGGGTGGGTTTACTTGGTAATGCACCTTCTTTTAGACGTTTGACCTGAACTGTGATTGGACCTGCCACCTTTGTTAACATGCCTTTTTCCCTTTGATGCAATTCCGCAGTATACGTACCCGGTGTAGCCATATAGGGCGAACCATAGAAATCATCATCGTCATCAGGTGTTGGGGCTTTTAGTGGAATACCACTCCTATCAGCATAGGTTAAGTCCCAATTCACCCGATTGAAACCTTTATTATTGGTAGCCTTCACAGTATTTACCACTTCCCCATTAGCATCCTTTATCAAAAGGATAAAACCTGATTGTTCTTCATTCTTTTCTTCGTCCAGCGCGTCCCAGCCAGGGAAGGGTACGGAAGACTTATTCTTGTTCAGTTCTTTTTCCCTTTTGACCCGATCTTCTTTTGACGAAGTCAATTTTTGGGGCAGATAATAGGTGATCTCTGCTCCAAAACCTGGGTTTTTGGCCTTGTAAGTGTTATCACCTTGACCATACATCCCGTCCCGGGGTATATACCAATGGGCAGGCCTTGTTTCAAACAATTGTATTTCCTGTGATTTTGACGCATCGTAATCGCGGAGGGGGCCAATATCATCCAAAATGAAGAAACCACGTCCAAATGAGGCCGCAACTAGGTCATCTTCGTCGCGTTGTATGGTAATATCCCTAAAGGAAATCGTCGGTAACCCACCTTTAAGCTGTGTCCAAGTGCTTCCTGAATTTTTGGTAAAGTATATACCAAACTCTGTAGCTGCGAACAATAAATTTTTATCCACATGATCTTGCACGACCCGCCATGTCAATAACCGCTTAGGCAAATTACCATTAATGATTGTCCACGATTGCCCCTTATCCGTGCTTTTAAGAAGATAAGGTTTATAATCTCCTTCTTTGTGGTTGTCCAAAGCGATATAGACGGTGTTGGCATCATGTAAATCGGCACGAACGTCATTGACAAAAGCACGATTGGGAATTCCTTTGATGGAACCCAGCATGATTTTGCGCCAATTCGTTCCGCCATCTTCTGAAACTTGAACTATACCATCATCAGTACCCGCATAAAGCAGTCCTTCTTGAACGGGTGATTCTGACAATGATGTAATTGTATTGTATTCGCTCATGGCGCCTACGTCCCAAGCATTGTCCCAGCTTTGCTGTCTTCCTAAAATAGGAAGTTTGATACGCTCCTCGTTGCGCGTGAGGTCCGAAGAAATAGCGGTCCAATCATCTCCCCTATTTTCCGATTTCCAAACCCGGTAGGACGCAAAATAAAGTCGTGTGGGCTTATGGGGACTTACTAGAATTGGAGCATCCCAATTGAAACGCTCATGTGGGTCACCTGCTGCCGGTTGGGGTTGTATAAATACTGTTTCTCCTGTAGTCTGGTCAATTCTCCATAACCAACCTTGTTGAAATTCTCCATAGGTAATATTGGGATTTCCTGGTTCTGTAGCCGATTGATGGCCGTCAGCCCCAAGGGTAATCCACCAATCTTGGTTTAAAATTCCATCGGCACGCGTGGTGCGGGAAGGACCACCATGTGACCCATTATCTTGTGTTCCACCATAAACGTTATAAAAGGGCTCTGAATCGTCAACGGCTACCTTGTAATACTGTATCACCGGCAAATTCGAAAAATAACGCCATGTCTTGGTCAAATCATGTGATTCATACAAACCACCATCCGTTCCAAAAAGCACATAATTTGGGTCATCAGATTTGAAGGCCACGGCATGACTGTCAACATGCTTATTTTTTTCATTCATGGTGTAAAAGGTCTTCCCATGGTCTTCAGAAACCTTAACGTAGTTGTTCATCAAGTAAAGCCTTCCTTCTTGGTGGGGCGAGGCATATAGTTCTTGATAATAATGGGGACCCGTGCCGCCTGATACCGTATTGGATTGTTTGGTCCAGGAAGCACCACTATTGGATGAAATGTAAATACCCCCACTCTTTCTATCGGTTTCTATGGCTGCATAAATGGTTTCGTTATCAAAGGGTGAAAGGGCCAATCCTATATTACCAAGGTTAGATTTGGGAATGCCATTGGTCAGTTTTGTCCATGTTTTACCACCATCAATGGATTTATGAAGTCCTGAACCTGGTCCACCCCCCATGTAGGCCGCAACCGTTCGATGCCTATCCCAAGTGGCCGCATATATAACATCAGGATTTGTAGGGTCCATGGCCATATCAGTTACACCGGTCCATTCTGCATCCCCTAGGGTCTTTGTCCAGGTATCCCCTCCATTTTCAGATATGTAAAATCCCCGTTCACCACCTTTGCTCCAAAGAGGCCCTTGAACGGCCACATAGATTTTCTGTGAATTATTGGGATGTACCGCAATCTTTGAAATATGCTCAGAAGCCTTTAGGCCCATATTTTTCCATGACTTTCCTTCATCATGACTTACGTAAATACCATCACCGAAGCCTACATGGCGACCACCAACATTTTCTCCGGTTCCCACCCAAATAGTAGCAGGGTTTGAGGGGTCGATGGTGACACACCCGATGGAATAACTCGATTCGTTGTCAAAAATTGGTTCGAAGGTCGTACCTGAATTCACGGTTTTCCATACCCCACCGGAACCCACGGCAATGTACCAAGTGCTTTCATCTTTAGGGTGGATGGCGATATCAGCTATACGCCCAGAAGTGAGGGCCGAGCCAATATTTCGAAATTTCAGACCGCCATATATATCATCTTGTTTTTTGTCTTCCTGAGAAAAAACGGAAGTGCCACAAACAAATAAGAAAAGGGTGAATAAGAAAAAAAATCGTTGCATTTTCATGGAAAGGTTTGTTTTGATTTATCAGTAAGGAAAGATAACCAAAATCCCATTCTTGAAGCTTAAAACGGCTGGGGTTGGGCATAAAAAAAGCCCCTTTTTAGGGGCTTTAACATAACGTTATGAAATTTTATAGCTTGATGTTCTGTGTCATACCGTCGGCATACGTCAATACGGCTTGGTCATCACAGGTACCATCGCCAAAATCTATATCAACCACGAGATCGTCAACACTGATATTCATAGTGCCTTCACTCCAATATTCACAAGTCAATCCTGTTGAGACATTTCCTGCTACGGTATACGTTTTTCCATCTTTAGTGTAGGTCCATGCTCCTTGAAGGTTCCATAATGTATCTTCCCCTTCCTCAAAAACGAAGGCCAATACTTTTGTTCCACTTTCTGCAATTACGCTTTCGTCTTCGTATTGCAAATTAACATTACTGCTGATTTCAAATGCAACCGTCTCTTCTTCAGTTACAGTAAGGGTATAAGAGCGGGTACCGTTTACTTTTATCGTTCCGATAAAAAAGTCGCTAAAGGTGGCAGTAAATGTAGTGTTGGACTCCCCTGCTCCATACGAGACGTTCAATACCCCATTGATATTTTCAGTGTCATTTAAGACGCAATTATTGAACGTGGCAATAAAGCCATTTTCAAAGTATTCAGTACTATAACAATCATTTCCGTTTTTGTTTGCTGAGCCATTGCCATAATAAAGGTCAGATAAAATAGTATCGAACATATTCGTGGTATCGTCCATTTCAAGGATACTGCGTACCTCTGCGGAGGTGAAATCGCCCTCCTCTTCTAGGGTTAACGACTCTTCTGTTTGATTTTCGTCTTCAAGAACAATTTCTGCATCTTCACTGCAAGAAACGAATGTAATTGCCGTGATGAGATAGGTGAATAATAGTATTCTTTTCATATCAAGTAAAGTTTTGGTTATGGGCAAAACGTTACTCATATGAGTTTATTTCAAAAGGTGATGGGTAATCGATGAATGGTAGCGCAGCGAACGGTCTTTTAACCTATATGGAAACCTCAAACTACAGGCGGCCTACTTAAAACCAAATATGCCCAAGGCAAGCATGGCCGCATGAAATAGCTTGTACTGAACGTCTCCTCTGATTTAAGCACTTGTATTGGGTCAGTTCGCCCATCAAAATGCTATTTTTTGAAGGTAACTTGATCCTGTTTAATCCATACCTCGCTTTACAGTAAAGAACCACAAAATCAATATAATTCTATCGCTACAGAGTGCCTTCTTGAAGAACTTCAGGAGGGCAGCCCAATTATAAGGTGTGGTTATCAGACTTTGTTTATGGGTAATTGAAAATTGGTTTTGGGCTATGTTTGCTGTAATTGGTGGACTGGCCCATACAAGTTGTGCTATTGGTTTTCTGCCGTTTCCATCGTATCCAAAATTTCCTTAAAACCCAAGGCGACTCCATTGGTCCACCCAAATCCATCTTGGGTTTCATATTCACCACCACCTGACAGAAGGCTTAAATCCTCTACATTATATTTTTCCATCATTTTTCCAGTATTCTTGAATACTTTTTCGTTGAGGGCCAGCCATCGTTTCATGATTTCTTTGGCTTCTTCTTGATACCCATACAACAACAATCCTTTAACGGCCATCCATTGCAATGGGGCCCATCCATTAGGGGCATCCCACTGCTGCCCCGAAGGCTTTAAAGTAGTCACTAAACCACCATCCTTTAAAAAAGTTTCCATCAGCACATTTTTTACCCCTTCTGCTTGTTCTCGATTTGCTACCCCAAAGAATAATGGAAATGCACCTGCCAAGGTCAGTTCTTTGGTCCTTTCTTTTTTAGAAAAATTAAAATCCATAAAATAACTTTGACCTTCATCCCAGAAATATTCCTTTATCAGCACCTTTCTTAATGAGGCTAGATGTTTAAAACGATCGGCCACATCGTTATCTTTTCTTAAACGATAGGCCTTTTCCAATTGTTTTTCCAGAAAGAAAAGCAAACAATTTAAATCAACGGGTAATATCGAGGTCGTGGTCGTAGTTGAGAAATCACCTTCAGTACCATACCACCTCGAACTAAAATCCCATCCTGAAGCCGCCGCGGAACGCAAATCTTTATACAGTTGTTTCTTCTCTTGACCCTCGCTTGCATCCTTAGCGAGATGAATATCTTCTTTATAGGCTTCTGGTCTGGGCGTATCACCTGAATCCCAATATCTGTTCAACAGTCCACCCTCTACCTGCACAACATGATTACTCGAACCATAGGTCTTTGTTATGGAATCATGGGCCATAAAAAACGCATACTCCTTTTCTAGTTCGGGCAGATAATACAGAAGTGTTTGTTTATCCTCCGTGGCTAAGGCGGAGACCATTAACGAAAAAAATGGAGGTTGGGAACGACTTAGATAATAGTTTCTTGTACCGTTCGGTATATGACCTACGGAATCCAACAGAAATGCAAAGTTATCCACCATGTTTTTTGCCAAATCTGTGCGTCCAGCAGCCAATAATCCTTCCATGGTAAAATAGCTGTCCCAATAATAAATCTCTTGGAAACGTCCCCCAGGAACAACATATTTATGGGGCAAGGGAATTCGAGAAGAATTGGCCAATACTGCGTCAGGACCCCTTGTCAACTTATCCCACATGGATTCGATGTGTTCATACATCGTTTTTGTCGTGTCCGTTACGAACTCAAGCGACTTCATAGACTTGTCGGTAAAATTTGCCTTTACAAAATCCGCTAGGTTGAAATCGGGTTCAGATTTACTGGAGAGATACTTCTCTTCAAGAACACCAAAGGATTCATTTGGGACCAAATCCACAAATGTTTTTGAATCAGGATATATCGCGGCCAGTTGCACATCTTTGAATAATTGCGTCTCATAAAACGACTTCACCTTTACGGTATTTTGCCGCTGTTCGCATGATAGAATAACGGAGCATAGAAGCAGAACAAATAATAATCGATAATGCATATTGGGTCTATCTTTAATTTTAACGTTAAATATAAGGGATCGAACGAAAAAACATATTTCTTAAATCGTATACGATTATTTTTGTAATATGCCAGCAGCAACTGTTTTACGGGACAGGGTTAAAGCCCATTTATTGGAGTCCATTCATCATGGGGAAATACAATTTGGCCATTCCCTCAACCTAGCTGCCCTCTCTCGAAAACTCGGTGTAAGCGTAACCCCCATTCGTGAGGCGTTGAGCCAATTGGAACAATGTGGAATTGTTAAGGCCATCCCGAACAGGGGATTTATCGTACCCGAATTTTCAATACAAGAAGCCAAAAACCTTTTTAGTACCCTTGCCGAACTGCAGGTCCTTGCCCTTGAAAGCTCCACTTTTGATGAAATGCAACTGGCCCAATTAAGTGATGAACAAAGACTCCTGCAACAGACACACACCCCTTCTGCAAGGTTGGCTTCAAGAGTAACGTTTCATCGATTATTGCGCCAGCAATGCGAGAATCGCATTCTTTTGGACCTTATAACAAATCTAGAGGCCAGGGTTGTTTTTTACGAGCAGGTCTTTATCATGGATGCCGCTTTCTATGAGCAAATCGATAATCAAAATGACGCCATCCTACGTTCTATTCAAGAAAACAACATTCCTACAGCTGCATTGATTTTGAAAATGAATTGGATGACCGTTGCAGAATTTGTTCAGCAGCAACTTATTCTTCAACAGGTTACGACCTACGAAGAATTATGATATGACAATTATTTGGAATCCCCTTCGTTTTGATGTCATGCAATACTTAAACCCAAATATCGAAAGGTTGGTCAAAAGCAAGAAAAAGTCGCTTTTGCGAAAACAAATTTCTTGTGGAATTTTCCAAGAGATCATGCCCACCAATGATTATTCAGATGAATCCAACGCCAATAGGGAAGCATAGTCTTCTGGTGTGTCCAAATCCAAAAGTTGGCCATGGGGTTTGACCATCACAATATCTTTTTTCATTTCGTTTAAGAGATTTCTTGCCCCAAAATCAGCTTTGAGGGTTTTTAAGTCCTCAAAAAAAGATTGAGGGAAAATTGCTGGAACACCAGCTTTATTTTCATAAGCTGTACATATGATTTTCTTGGGATCTTTCAAATGTCTTTCAATAAGCTTTTCGAAATGCCTTTTTTTTAATAAGGGTTGATCGACCAATTGAATCAAAATCGCACTTGGATTAAATTTTTTCTCAAGTTCAGACACTCCATGGGCAATTGAAGTGCCCATTCCCCCTTTCCAGTACTGGTTTACTGTGCTATGCCCATCTGGAACCAATGGCGAAATCAATTCATTGTTGGCGCCCAAGACCACCAGGTAGTGATGCACAACATCCCTTATCTTTTGAATAGCGTGAGTAAGTAGGGTTTCTCCTTTCCAAATCAATGACTGTTTTGGTCGGCCCATTCGGTTGGCATTACCCGCAGCCAAAATAAGTGCGTAAAGATGGTCTGGCGGTGATTTCATGCGTGAATACTTCCTGTTTTCTCCCGCAGGGAAACAGCACTCTTTTTGTTGACTTTGGCCACTATTTCAGACAATACCGATAAGGCAATCTCTTGTGGTGTTTCTGCCCCAAGTTCCAATCCTGCTGGACCATATATGGATTCGATGAACTCCATTGAAATGTCCGGACAATGTTCGAACAGTTCATTGAATAACTTCTCCCTTCTCCGCAGTGGACCGAGAATGCCAAAATAGGCTGGTTTGCTATCTTTAAGTTGTTTTAGAAATTGTAAGTCTTTTACATAACTGTGGGTCATCAAAAGCACCGCGGTTTGATTATCCAACTTCTCGGTGAATTGTTCTGCTTCAAGAGGTAAAAACTTATGGATTCCCGGAAAATCGGACTTTGTTTTTTCTTCGTTGGGAGGTACGACAACGGTTACTTCCCATCCTAACAAAGAAGCCATGGTTCCGGTCTGCACGGCATCATGTTCTGCTCCGATAAGTATCAATTGAAAGCAAGGATGCAGTTTCTGTTCATAATATTCGGATGTTTCAGGAATCGTATACGATTTTCGAAAGGGATAATCTTGGCGCCCAAAACGAAGAACGGAGCCAAAATGTTCTTCTTTTTTAAATTCTTTTACATAATAACTGGTTACATGATAGGGAATTCGTTCTTCAACGGCTTCCCAGAAGGCATTGACCGTTTCTTTGGAAGGTCGAAAGGGTTCCAATAGAATATACAACACGCCCTCGCACCCCAAACGGTATCGACCATCATAGCTCATCACTTTAGGCATGTCTTTGTCAAAGACGGAAAGGGCTTGACGATACACTTCTTTCTCGACACAACCTCCACTGACCGCTCCAATCATGGTACCGTCTTCCCATATCAACATACGAACCCCTGGTCTTCGGTAGGAAGATCCCTCCAAGGCGACCACTGTGGCCAAAACACACTTTCTCCCCTGTTTTTCGGCTTTTTGATAGGTTTCAACAATGTTTTTGAGTTCGTGGGTCATTTTAGTATTTGTCGCGTTGGGATAAAAACAACTTTTTGGTTGGCTTCAAGTATGGATTTCGGGGCAATTTGCACAAACCCATTGGCAAGGACCAAACTTGTTAAGTCTCCAGAACCATTACCCTCTATTATTTTGACCTTAAACTGACCCTTCTCAATAAAGGCTTTAGCCCGTTCAAAGCGGGTTAATGGAATAGTATTCTCATAGGCATCAAGCATATGGGCTTCAATGGTCTCTATGGGTAATCCCCAACATGATTTTAACCACGGAATGAAATATACATGAAAATTGGCAAAGGTGGAGGTTGGATTTCCAGGAAACCCGAAAACGGTTGTTTTGTATGCCTTATGACATCCAAACCAAAAAGGCTTACCCGGGCGTTGGGCAACCCGATGAAACGCCTTAATCACCCTTAAGTCTTCTAAAACTTCTGGTAAAAAATCAAATTTACCTTTTGATACCCCACCACTCATAAGAACAATGTCGCTATCGGCCAAAGCAGTTTTCAACGCGTTGTAAATTGCTTCCTTTTCATCTTTTATATGCACTATTTCGGAGGCGATACCCCATTCAAGAAGTGCGGCTCTTATTGCGTGAGAATTGGATTGCCGAATTTGATGCAGTTCGGGTATACTATCGAAGGTAACCAATTCGTCACCAGTCGAAAAAAGGGTAATCACCGGATTCTTTTGTACCAAAACCTCTGATTTACCCACTGTAGCCAAAACACCAATTTCTGCGGCGGTAATGACCGTTCCTATGTTGAGCAACACATTTCCTTTTGGTTCGTCACTGCCTTGATAATGAATGTTTTGACCAATGGTTACTGGAGTCTCAACCGTTACAATACCATTAGTGATAGTAATATCTTCGTACATCACTACAGTATTGGCACCTTTAGGAACGATGGCCCCAGTCATAATTTCATGGCAATGCTTAACATCATCAAGGCTCAATTGCAGGCTGCCTGCAGCTGCAACATCTTGTATTTCAAATGTATAATGTGGTTTACTTAGATCAAAACAGAAGGCTATCCCATCTTTGGTCGCTCGGTCGAAAGGCGGAAAGTCACGGTCTGCAAAAATTGGTTCTGCCAAAACTCGACCGTTGGCTTTTGACAACGGAACGTTAACCACGCCAAAAGAGCCTGCTGTGTTTAGTACCTTTTCTTGGGCTTCCTCAAATGCAATCATGTAAAAAGTTCTATTTGAAATCCATTGAACAACATCACCCTAATACCAACAAAAAAGACAAGAAGTGCCGTAAAAAGGCGTATCAGTCGTGATGATATTTTGAACAATGTCAAGCGAACCCCCAACTGCCCCCCTAGAAATACTACAATCGCCAAAATTGCCATTTGTGGCCATAATACCTCAAAAGTTCCGCTATATACGAGACCTACAATACCTGAAACGGAATTGACCAAAATAAAAAAACTGGCCAAGGCAGCTATCTGCAGGGGTTTTCCCCATTTCATATAGTTTAGCACGGGAGCTAAAAATATTCCTCCCCCTATACCTATCAAGCCAGACAAAAGGCCAACACCACCACCGATTCCGTAGGAATACCAATTGGAATATCTTGTAGTCTTCAGGCGTCCCCTTAATCGCAATGTTTGCACCACCAAGGCAATTGCGGTCAACACCAAGGTGCCTCCCAAAAGAATAAAAAACTGATATTCCTGTAATCTAAACATCGCTCCAATAAAAGCCATTGGGATACTTGACGCGACAAACGGAACACATTTTCTCAATTCAAGATGTCCTGATTTGAAATACAGAAAACTACTCCCCGAAACAACAATCAAGTTACAGATTAAGGCCGTACTTCTTATGACAAAGAATGATGTAAGTACCAAAGCCAATAGCGCCAAATAACTTGAACCACCACCAAAACCTACAGAAGAATATAAAAATGCAACCAAAAAGAACGCTAAGACCAGTATGATAAAATAAGTTGAATCAATGGTCATAATGTCATCATTTCGTTCATTCCACCTTCAATATGGTACAGCTCTGCCCTAGGATGTCTAGTCTTTATCATTTCATATGCGACAACACTTCGCTTCCCTGATTGACAAATGAGATATGCAGGTTGTTGAAAATCGATTTCCCCAAGGGCATCCTCCAGAAGAGGTAGTGGAAGGTTTTTGGCACCTCTTAAATGATTTTTCTCAAATTCTTGATGCGAACGAACGTCGATAAGCTGTTCGTTACCCTTAAGCCCATCAAAATCAATAGCAGAAATCCCTTGAATTAGAACACAGGATTTTGACCCATAAGATTCTTGCAAGCCCATAATACTATGATTAACAGGATTCAATTTAAATTGTACCAATCGGTTTTGATACGTCAACCCATCAAAAACAAGAAGTTTGCCTGACAATACCTCCCCTACTCCTGTCAACACTTTTATAACCTCAAGAGCCTGTAATGTTCCTATTATTCCTGGCAACACCCCTAATACCCCATTTTCATCACAGTTTGGGATCTCCGAAGTCTGTGGCATTACAGGAAACAAACAACGATATGTTGGTCCACCGTTGTAATTAAAAACACTTACTTGCCCCTCAAAATCATGTAATGCCCCATATACAAAAGGTTTTTTAAGCAATATACAGGAATCATTGACCAAGTAGCGGGCAGAAAAGTTATCTGTGGCATCGACTACAACATCAAAACCGGAAATGATTTCCAACGCATTCGCAGGGGATAAGAATTTCTCAATGGGCTGAATCTCCGTTTGGGTATTCTGCAACCGTAACTTTTCGGCTGCAATGGTCACCTTTCTTTGTCCTACGTGATGTTCATCAAATAATACTTGACGATGAAGGTTGTGCAGTTCGATAATGTCTTGATCCATTAGGCCCAAAACCCCCACTCCCATGGCATTCAAATATTGCGCAACTGGAATTCCAAGCCCTCCACAACCAATAATAAGAACCTTGCTTTTAGATAGTTTATGCTGTTTATCTAAACCAAAACTTCGTAGAATGGTCTGTCGCTGATATTTAGATATATCTCTTATCAATCCAGTTTTTGTTTGACCATACGATACTCTTCCACTGAATTTGTATTGTATAATTGTTCTTCTTTTGACGGTGTGACCAGCCTAATATCCGATTGCAATAAGTATGCTTTTGGACTGGAACTTTTCGCCTTTTTCCAGTAGGTTTTTGCTTCCCGAAGTGCTTCTGGTTCCCAAATGGCAATTAAAGGCTCTGGCATACCAGAATCTTTCTTTGAAAATACCGTAGCGTATTTCGAACGATCTCGATGTTCGATAAGTTCACGAAGACCGTCTTCGTTCAATAGGGGCAAATCACAGGCCAATACAAGAAAAGCCGTTTTCGGATACGCATGATGGGCACTCATTATTCCATTTAGGGGACCTTGATAGTCGTCTTGGTCCAAGATCACCTCTTTTTTGTTGCTAAAGGAATGTAGTTGGTCTTCACGAGCACTATAATACACCTTCTCACAAAACAAACTGGCCAATTCAAAAAGATACTCTCGTTGAGGCTTGCCATGATAATCGATAAGTCCCTTATCACTGCCCATTCGGGTACTCTTTCCCCCGGCCAGAATCAAGCCATATAGTTCAGATTGTTTTTCTTTTGTTTTTCTTGATTTGACAATCTCCATATAATCAACAATTTAGAGTATTATTTCTTAACCTCCAATTGAAGTCATACTATTTTCAAATACAGAAGTTTGATGCTCTTCTTGGGCCTGAAAACCTGTTTTGGCTCGTGCTCCTATCGCTTTACTAATCGCCTTTTTGATTTGCTCCTTACTATTTTCACCACGAACGAGACTCCTGACATTGGTCTTTGGTTTACCATAGAGACAAGTAATTACATCCCCTTTTGCCGTAATACGTAATCGGTTACAACTTCCACAGAAGGTGCGGCTAAACGAAGGAATAATACCAAAAGTGGCCTTGTGCCCTTCTATTTGGTAATTGATGGAAGTTGATGTTTTAGGGGCTTCCAATTTTTTGGATTTGGGATATTGGTTTCCGATATAATCCAAAATTGTTTTATAATCCCATGTGATACTTCCAAAAGATCTCGACCCTCCATTAAACGGCATTTCCTCGAGGAACCTAACGGAAACAGGATAGTGTTTCATTGCCTCTAAAAGAGGAAGGATGTCCTGTTGGTTCTGCCCTTCAAGAACGATAAAATTGATACGCACATTAAAGTCTTCTTCAATCAGTCGAATCAGGTTTTCCATCACCACTTCATAGTTGTCGCGACGCGTAATCTTTTTAAAGGTCAACTTGTCAATAGCATCAAGACTTACATTGACATTTTTGATGCCCATTGATTTCATCTCCGAGATATGTTGTCCAATCAACGTAGCGTTGGTGGTGACTGAAATGTCTTTTAACCCATCCAATTCTGATAAAAAGCGAAATAATTCCATGATATCCTTCCGGACAAATGGTTCTCCGCCCGTCAATCGAATTTTATCAATCCCCATTCCAACTAAGACTTCAGTGACCGACTTAAGCTCGTCTGTCGTCAACAGCTGTTCCTTTTTGGCAAAATTGATGCCTTCAGCGGGCATGCAGTAGTTACACCTTAGATTACAGCGATCGGTTACCGCTAAACGCAGATAATTAATTAACCTACCATGATTGTCTATCAACATAATTCTAAAATACGTAATTTCTTTTACGAAGTACTCCCCATGACCCTAGAGATATTAAGTAACATCAATAAACAAAACTCCTTATTAAAAGTGATACTCCATTTTTTGATTGCCTTTATCAAAAACGCCAGGGTAATGTTCCTGTAAATTTTTAATCATAAAATGTAATGGAACGTCATCAAACGGACCATAATCTTCAAGATATTCCATAAACTTATCTCCATCGTCGTTAAATCCCTGAAATATGGAATCGCGCATTCCATCAAATTCCAGTGGTAACACATTACATTTTTCACATAGTGCTTTGTTAAAGGCTGGAGTGGCCTTCAACCAACTTCCATTCATGAAAATATCGACCATACCATGGGGTGTCAAAATGTTGGTTCCCAATCGTTCCATTAAGCGTTCCACCGCAATATGATTCGTCACCTTGGCCAATCGTAACCTGGCTGGTATACCTAAAGCCCTCAGGCCTGCAATCAATACTATGGCCTTTTCAATACAATGTCCCTCAGGCCTTGAAATAATAGCACTGGCCTTATAGTTATCCGAGTCTAAACTGATGCGATATGCGTTATATCGCCAACCATCTCTAACCTTTAGATAAAGTGCCTGCACCTTTTCAGACATTTCCAAATGTGTTGAATCAATATCACTTATCAATTCTTGCACATGGGGATGACTATAATCGAAATAATGGGTTTCCTTTAAATAGATTCTATTATCCTCCACTCACAGGGGGTATTAAAGCAATTTCATCATAGGAATTGATTTCTTCAGTATCATCGGCATAGGTATTGTTGACGGCAATGGCCAAAGAAGACAACTTGTTCAATTCTGGATAGGCATTACCAAGAAACTCTCGAAGCTCCTTTACATTGTTTGGTAATTTTCGACCTGTAATACTTGCACTAGGTATAGAAAGCGAAGGGCTACCAATGATATCTTTGGTAACCCCGAACAATAAAATAGTCATCGTGAACTCATTTAAATCTTTTCAATGGGCTACAAATGAAGGATTTGCAACCTTCCTTTACTTTTTTTCTTTCCGTAGCCAAGCTATGCAATTTAAAAAAGTCTTCAAATGGGCACAAATCCATAAGTTTTCGTTTCAATCCAAAAAATATAACCGAGTATATGAAATTATCCTATAATCTCTTTTTCCCTTGGTTGTAACAATTCTGGATTTTTTGTGAAGGGTTGCTGATACATGCGCTTACCTGTCGCTGCTTTAAATGCATTGGCAACCGCCCCGCCCGCAGGTGGTAAAGTAGGTTCGCCCAAACCGGTTGGCGAAAGCTCATTTTTGATAAAATGTGTTTCTACTTTAGGTGCTTCCTTCATACGTATCAATCGATAGCGGTCAAAATTTGTCGCTAAGGGCTTACCGTCCGCAAATCCATAATCGCCATACATGGAATGCCCTACGCCATCAATTACACCACCTTCTATTTGATTTAAGGCTCCAAGTGGATTAACAACAATGCCGCAATCTACGACACAGGTGATTTTCTTGACAACAGGAATCCCGTTCTCAATTTCGACATCAGCCACTTCCGCTACATGGGAATTATGGCAATAATAGTTGACAAAACCTTGATATACATTGCTTGGTTGTCTGCCCAATCCCGATTTTTCAACTGCGGTTTCAATGACTTTGGTCATGCGCTCGGGGGAATATTGAATGCGTTCATCGGCATCAGCGTCAACCTTCTTCAATAAATCCAACCGCATTTGAACCTTATCTACATCCATCAATTCAGCCAACTCATCAAAAAAGCTCTGTTCAGCATAGGCCAGAAAGTTTGTATAGGGCGCTCGCCATGCCCCAGTCGTAATATTACTTTTATAGGCGGCAGTATCCACTTTGTAATTTTCAATGGCGCCAGCCGGAAAGAAATTTGGTATCAATCCGTACATATTTGAATTTACTGCAGCCTCTTTTAAATGATATGCGGTAATCTGTCCATCTTTGATTCCTGCCTTAATTCGATATTTCAAGGCCATCCGATAAATACCATCGTTCATATCATCTTCACGGGTATAGACCACCTTGACGGGTTTTCTAATTTTATCAGAAATCTCCGCCACCTCCAATACGAAATCACCGTAAAGTCGACGACCAAAACCACCGCCCATTCGGGTCATTTCCAAGGCAATCTCCTCTGGTTGTCTATCCAACATAGCGGCTACGGCACCGGCCTTCCATTCCGGTGTTTGTATCGGTCCCACCAAATGAACTCTCTCATCGGTAACTTCTGCGAAGAAATTCATCGGTTCCATGCAGTTATGGGGTAAAAATGGCGCTTCATATGTTCGCTCCAAGATTTCGTCTGCCTCATCAAAAGCCTTATTTACATTTCCATCTTCCCGCATGGTGTTGAATTCATTACCATCCAGGAGCGCATTAAGTTCCGTATCGTGGTCGGCGGTGCTTTCCATTCGAACATCATCTTCCCATTCGGCCTCGATAGCCTCTTTGGCCTTAAAGGCCTGCCAAGTGGTTTCTGCAATTACCGCTACTTTATTACTTGAGGATAGAATTCCGCCAATATTGGGTTGAGCGGCTATCAATTTTCTAGCTTTTTCTCCAATGGTTATGATATCTATCACGCCTGGCATCTCTTTCGCTTTACTAGAATCAAAGGAAAGCAACTTTTGCCCAAAAGCCGGAGGGCGCACCACTGCTGCATAGACCATTCCATCCTTTTTGTAGTCGAGACCGAACAAGGGCTTACCGGTGATAATTTCGTCAATATCCACATTCTGTGCACCTTTACCAATGATGCTATACTCACTGGGTTTTTTGAGCTCTACATCCTCAGGAACTTCTAATTGGGATGCTTCGGCAACCACTTCTCCGTAGCCTAAAGTTTCTCCCGATGGACTTGTTATTACACCTTCACTTACTGAACAATCCGACGCATTGACCCCCCACCGGGCCGCCGCGGCATTCACCAACATTTGCTTCGCCGTAGCTCCTGATTGTCTGAGAGCATCCCAACCGTGCCTGATGGATTGACTGCCCCCAGCAACTTGTCGTGTGTAGTTTTCAGTATCTAGCTTGCCTTGAACCACATGTACGTTTTTCCAAGCCACATCAAGTTCTTCAGCAATTATCATGGGCATGGAGGTCTTGACACCTTGTCCAATTTCAGGATTTGGTGAAAAAATGGTCACTACACCATTTTCGGCTATTTTAATGAAGGCATTAAAATCTTTGTAATCAAGTTTTGAAAGGTCTACAGGAGGCTTAAGTTTGACTTCTGGCTTACATGCCTGAAAAAGATTAAAACCAATTAACATGCCGCCACTGGCCAAACCCGTGGTACGCATGAACGCTCTTCTGCTAAATGCTATCGTATTCTCTGCCATTTCTGATGTTTTGATGGATTAATTCATCTGATCGGCAGCTTTTTCAACTGCCTTGTAAATTCTATTGTAAGTACCGCAGCGGCAGATGTTTCCGTGCATAGCATTCTTAATCTCCTCTTCAGTGGGATTGGGGTTATTATCTAGAAAAGCGGAAGCCGTCATGATTTGCCCGGCCTGACAATATCCGCACTGGGGAACATCAGCTTCTTTCCAAGCCTGTTGCACAGGGTGTTCACCAAATTCAGACAGGCCTTCAATGGTTGTAATGGATTTACCATCCAGTTGTTCTAAGGTCAAGGAACAGCTTCGCACTGCCGTCCCTTCAACATGTACGGTGCATGCACCACATTGGCCGATGCCACATCCATATTTGGTTCCAACCAAATCCAAATGGTCACGAAGGACCCATAATAAAGGAGTGTCGGACGCAACATCGAGTGATTTCGAAGTCCCATTGACTTTTAATTGATACGTTGGCATAGTTTTTTGATTATTGTTCTCTCTTTGAAATTACCAAAAAATGAGGAAGCCCTGGTCAGTTTGACTCTTGTTCAACTTGTTTTAACGTTTTTTTAGTGGCATTTAGAATGACTCAAAATAAAACCATGATTAAAACAATTTAATATTTCTAACCAATACACACTATTGGTCTGGTTTTTGCGTTACAACGGAAGAACTAGAACAATTTTGAACATGAAATCATCAATCAAATCACTTTCAATTTTTGTATTTGCATTTTTAGTATTGCAATCCTGCGGTAATGCCGACGACGATGTCAACTTTCGTTTAAATCAAGGCGAATTGGGGCAGGGTAAAGAAGCTGATGACTGCTTGGCGTTTGGCGATAACGAACTTCTATTATCCATTCAAGACCAATTTACCACCCTTCCAGGAAAGGTGTCCATACTGTTTAAAGTCTCAAATGACCAAGGGGTTCCCGTATCAGGATTGACCGCCAATCAATTCACCATTTATGAGCAAGGACGAAATGATGATTGTTTCAATACCATCTCGTCTTCTGAATCACAAGCCCGAATTTCACCGAACTCCCAAGTATTCAGTAATAATACACTGCTGGTCTTAGATCTTAGTAATTCCGTACTCCAAGGGAGTTTGGACGAACTAAAGACGGCTTCGACCAGTTTTGTCGACAATGTAATGCCTGAGGTTGAAACAGCGTCTTTTAAAATGGCCATTTACTGGTTTGACGGTGAAGATATTTTGCACGAATTGAATCCGTTGACCTCTTCTACAACAGACTTAATCGCCGCAATCAACGGTATTACCAGCGATATCAGCAATGACCCATCTACAGATTTATATGGAGCGGTTATCAAATCTGCAAAAATTGCCGAAGATATAGTTGACGATGCCAACAGTATACAGGACGCTCCGATTATAGCTGCTTCGGTCGTCATTTTTACCGATGGTACGGACCAAGCCTCGCGATTCACGGAAGAAAGTGCCTTGAATGCTGTGAACAAGGCCAATTCCAACATCTCTTTCTTCACGATTGGCCTAGGTGCTGAAATTGACCAAGAAGTTTTGGAATCCATTGGAAAAACCTCAAGTGTTGTGGCCAGTAATACCACCGAATTGGAAACTACCTTTAATCAAATTTCGGCCAGGGTTTCAGAACAGGCCAACAGTTTTTATCTCTTTGAATATTGTACTCCAAAACGGGATGGGAGTGGCGAAAATAACCTGGTCATACAACTAACAGATGGTGTTCGCCAAGGTGCTGTTCAAACCAAGTTTGATGCAGAGGGTTTTACGGGCGGATGTGAATAACATATCGCCAATCTTTGAGGATTTAAGTATATTCAAAGTCAAAATCCTTTGAACATGAACAACATATCTGCCTTTGGTTTGTTACTACTTTTCATTTATTTCTCCATGGTTCCGTCTTATGCCCAGAAGAAAAATGACTTGGAAGGTAGATGGGATTTGGATATTGAATTTCAAGGGAAGATACAGCCCTCTTGGCTAGAAATACGCCATTCAGGACATGACACCTTTATCGGCCGATTCGTATTTGCCTTCGGAAGTGCGCGTCCGATTTCAGAGATAAAGATCTATGGAAATAGATTTACTTTTCAGATTCCAAGACAATGGGAACCCGATGGAAGTGATATGATATTGCATGGTCAGCTAAAAGACAATGCTATTTCTGGAACTATTTTATATACCGATGGCAGTATTATTCACTTCAATGGGAAACCAGCGGCACAACTTCCCCATATTGAGAATCCACAATGGGGCAAAACCATAGCCTTGTTCAATGGTCAAAATGTAGAGGGTTGGTATTTCGATTCGGATGATAGCCATTGGTCCGTATCAAATGGGATTTTAACAAATGTAAAAGGCGGTGCGAACCTTATCAGTAAAGAAAAATTTACCGACTTTAAGATTGAAGCAGAATTCCGATACCCAAAAGGCAGTAATAGTGGTATTTATCTTAGGGGGCGATATGAGGTGCAGATTGCGGATAATTTTGGTCTGGAAGCCTCCGACATTTACTTTGGGGGTATTTATGGTTTTCTTGAACCCAATGAAAATGTGGCAAGACCCGCCGGAGAATGGCAACAATATGGAATTACTTTAATAGGAAATCGAGTGACCATAGTGGCCAATGGCAAGACCATCATTGAAAACCAGACTATTCCGGGCATAACCGGTGGCGCTTTGGACAGTGCTGAGGGTAAACCCGGACCAATCATGATTCAAGGCGACCATGGCCCTATTGAATTCAAGAAATTTGAGCTAACCCCAATAAATTAAGTCTCCATATATGTTGTTCCGACCAACTTTAGTTTCAAATACCATTTGATGCTAGTAAGTCAAAACATGACTTTTCAATTCCGTTAAGCTGGGTTGCAACCAAATGCCTTAATACCCGTATTTAGAACAAAGACCATTCCACTATTTGTATCATTCTATCCCTATGAAAAGTTCTCCCAATATTGGTTTATAACGGAAAAAAAAACAACTTCATCGCATTTCCACTACATTAAACACTTTGTAGTAGGGTTTTTGGTCCAATATTTGTTTAACTACTAACAACAGCTAACTACATCCCTTTAAGTGTTCAATATAACAAACAAGTTATGGATGTCATCAGAGAAATACTCAACAACGGTCCCTTAGGGCTTTTGTCATTTTGGAGCAAAAGCATGGTACTATTATTATTTTCGGCCATAGTTTCAACATTATTTACAATGCTTGTATTTCTATTGGTCTATGGGCATCAAACCCCCATTCAATTCGGCTATTGATCTTGTATAATATGAGATCCTTAGGCACCGTGCTGAAATTATTCTTACATCGACTATCACGCCATTTAAAGTCATATTTTCCCAAAAGTCATCCGCAAAATATTATCAAGGATAAGAAAAGTTTTATGGTTCTTTCCTGCCGCTGGAATCATTTAACGGTACGGCATAACAAATCATCAGTTTTCTTTTACCCCATTCCCTTGCTTTTTGTACATCATTGCCCATATAAATATCAATCCGTTTACGCCACCTTTTGTTCATTTTGTCCTTTACTAAAAAAGTATCTGGCAATTTATCAATAAGGACCATGGTATTGTGTTGTATCCCTTTTTCCAAAAGATCTCTTGAAACGGCAACAACTTTTAATCCGGGTTTTAGGGTATCACCCCAGGCCGTAAGGGTAGGATGCTCATTGGTTTGCCACGCTACAGAATTATACGCCGAGACCGTCACCTCTTCACCATACCATTGGTACTGTGGTATAGTTTTAGGTGGATTGGAACACGAAAAACAGAGGGCCATTCCCAGCACATAAACAATGATCTGTTGCATTATCTCAATTGATTTTCGAGTACTAAAACATCAGTGTTGGTTTCTGACCAAGATGTAGATAAATCTTTTGGAACCGGTGTGAAAACATAAGTGAAAGAGCTTAAAAGAATATCCATATCCCCATCATTATCGATATCGCCCTTATCCATCAAAAACCACCTGCCTGCATTGGGTCGCTCCAATATTTTTGTATTAAACCTATACTTTCTGGTGTTGTAATTCTCTAAATACACAAATGAAAATTGAGGCATGCGCTCATAATCAGGAAAAGTGCTGATCAATCCAAAATCAATATCGCCGTCTTCGTCAAAATCATGGGCTAAGACACGTGTTGCACCATTCAGAGGATAGAAAAAAACTTCTTCAAAATTATTCTGGCCGTCGTTCAAATGAATTCGCATACCATGATAGGGCTTATGTACATACGATTTATCTGCATTATCTCCGTTAACGGTAATGATATCATCATGCCCATCACCGTTATAATCTATAAGTTCAAACCAACTACTACCGTATACCGGACTGAACTCCAATACCTTCTTTGCTCTAAAAATCAAGTCGTCCTGTTGATATAATATGGTTATACTTTCATTGCCTTGAGAGGTCATCACAACCAAATCCAACATGCCATCCTTATCCATATCCTTTGCTATGGTTCTGATGCAACCTGGTTGGTTCAACAGCACTTTTTTTTCATATTGAACAGTGTCGGTTTTAATCGCCAAGGATAATTTTCCCCTTTCGTTTCCAAATTCTGAAATGACCATTTCCAAATTTCCGTCGCCATTTAAGTCTTCCACCAGGTTATGGATAGGACGGTGAATGGAATCTATGAGCGATACGGTATCCAAGCCTTGTTTTGATATAATTTTCCCGCGAGAACGTTCTGATGGGTCTAAAATACCGACCTCGGTTATAAATTCAATGTCCTGATACCTATTGTACCATGTAATAGGTGTTTTGCCCTTAAATATTGTAGTGATGGACTGGGACTCGAAATCATACTTTTTTAGACTTCCGTAGATATCTCCGGCATAAAGGGAATTCTCCTTTGGTGAGAATTCCAGATATGAATACAATGCTCCATTTTCACCATCTAGTTGCAACGTTTTAGCCATAAAATCTACCAACTCTTCTTCTTTGGGAACGGGTATCTTCGGTAATTCATCGGGGGCCAGTTCTATAATATATTTGCGAAGGGCAACCCAATCGGCCAGTTTAATCGTAGGCCGAAAAGTAGTTTTCGACCTATCGGTAATATCGAGCAATTCTTCAATATCCATACGTGCCATCATATCGGGTAAAACATTGTCTTCCCAAATGTTTTTAGGTAATTCTTCGATTGTTGGAGCGATATGGCAACTGGCGCAATATTGATGATATAATACCGCTTCCCTCTTTTCAGGCTCTGGGGCACACGACATACTTAATAGTAAAACGGCAGTAACACAGAAGAACTTAATGGAACTGAAATGATTCAACATGCATACGAAAATTAGACTTTGGGCATAAAAATTCCTTTTTACCCGTATTTTTTCCATCTCATCATGACCTTTTTCCTTTTTGCCATTCTAATTGCCCGATGGTCAGTTAGAAATTATACATTCGGCAAATAGTTATCTTTAAGTCTAGAAATTTACAACAAAAAGTATCCTCATATATGAAGTGGTTTAAAAGAATCCTTTTTCTGCTGTTGATTGTCATTGTTTTGGTCGTTATTGATAACTATCCTAAACTCAATATTATTTCAGGTTACGCTTCAAAATACATGGCCTCCAGTGTTCTTGTTGGCCATCAAATGCCTGCCTACATCAATTCTACTGATTTAAATATTCCTTTGGTGAAGTTAGCCACTACCGATTTTAATGATCAAGAAAGCTTTGCCCATTCAAACGTTTACGGTCTCATGGAACGAAAAACCATTGACCGAAAAGGTTTGGGCACGGTGCTAACGAATGATGATTATACAGAAGGGGAAGACTATTTACAACCCAAGCGGGTGAGACGCTTTGACTCCGTGCCCTACCCCATTGGACATCTGCCCGCAAAAGATACCGTCTTCCCTGAGATTAATCACGATAAGTTGAGCCAGGCAGTTGCGCTACCTTTTGGAAACCCCGAGTTACAAAAAACAAGGACGTTACTTGTTCTTTATAAAGGACACATGATTCATGAAAATTATGTAGAGGGATTTACCAAACACACTCCAGTTCTTGGGTGGTCGATGACCAAAAGTATTTTGGCCACATTATACGGCATTTTGGAACATCAGGGAAAATTGAAAATGGAATGGCCCGCCCCGATTGCAGAATGGAAAGAAGATGAGCGAAAAAATATTACCCTTGATCATCTCTTGCGTATGCAGAGTGGATTGAAATGGGAAGAAGACTACTCCAAAATATCAGATGTCACCAAAATGCTCTTTTTAGAGAGCGATATGACCGCATCATCACGTAATAAGGAAGCTGGGGCAGCCCCTACCGAAGTATGGAACTATTCATCAGGAACCACTAATCTATTATCAGGAATTTTAAGGCAACAGTTTCGAACGCATCAAGAGTATCTTGATTTTCCGTATACCGCCCTCATCGATAAGATTGGTGCCCATAGCATGCTCATTGAAGCAGATTTAAAAGGTAATTACGTGGGATCTTCTTATGGATGGGGCAACACAAGGGATTGGGGCCGTTTAGGACAATTGTACCTGAATAAGGGTAATTGGAATGGCGAACAGCTCTTCTCCGCTTCTTGGGTGAATTATATTACTGAGCCCACAGCACATTCAGAGGGCACCTACGGCGCACATTTTTGGTTGAACTCAAAAGGTATTTATCCTGATGTACCAAAAGATCTTTACTCCATGAATGGATATCAAGGACAGTACGTTTTCATAATTCCCTCAAAAAACCTTGTTGTCGTAAGAACCGGACTGGCAGAATATCCAGAATTCGATATCAATGGCTTTCTTTCGGCATTGACCAGTGCCATAGAATAAGGCAGCGTATTCCTTCACATTTCATTTTTTGCTCGCCTCACCACAAAACCGTGAGGCTTCACAACAATAATTTCCCATCGGTGATTCACTGAGGTACATTTACAATGTAATATTAAAACAAGTAAATTTTTTCATTTTCATATAGTGTTCTCGTTAAAAGGGCCTTAGTATAAAAGCTAGGGCCCTTTTTAGTTTTATTCATTGAACCTTTTCTGCCCCCTCTTTATTTCTATTGTGACTTTTTTACTTCTTTCGTGTCAAATAGACAAATGAGAATACATCCGATAAAACATTAAAAATACCGCAAGGAACTTCGTTAAGACTTTTTGATTGATTGATTTGATTTGATGATGGATTCCCTATTCTTAGGGAATCCATTTGTTTTTACCGAAATCTGGTTTCCGCTTTTCCAAAAAGGCATTCCGCCCTTCAATGGCCTCATCGGTCATATAGGCCAATCTTGTGGCTTCCCCAGCAAATACTTGCTGCCCCACCATTCCGTCATCGGTAAGGTTCATGGCAAACTTGAGCATTTTTATGGAAGTCGGCGATTTTACCAAAACCTCTTGGGCCCATTGATAGGCAGTACTTTCCAATTCCTCATGAGGAACGATTGCATTGACCATACCCATTTCGAAGGCTTCCTGGGCAGAATAATTACGTCCTAGAAAGAATATCTCCCTGGCCTTCTTTTGTCCAACCATTTTTGCCAGATATGCCGATCCATATCCACCATCAAAACTCGTTACGTCTGCATCGGTCTGCTTAAAAATGGCATGTTCCTTACTCGCCAACGTCATATCGCAGACGACATGAAGACTATGTCCTCCGCCGACGGCCCAGCCCGGTACCACGGCAATAACTACTTTTGGCATAAAGCGAATCAGACGTTGTACTTCTAAAATATTTAAACGATGGTATCCATCTTCACCTACGTACCCTTTATGCCCTCGAGCTTTTTGGTCTCCCCCACTGCAAAAGGCCCAACCACCATCTTTTGGTGAAGGTCCTTCCCCTGAAAGTAAAACCACCCCAATCGAAGTGTCCTCTTGGGCGTCATAAAAGGCCTTATACAGCTCACTGGTGGTCTTAGGTCGAAAAGCATTGCGAACTTGGGGTCGATTGAAGGCGATACGGGCTACCCCGTCACATTTTTTATAGGTTATGTCTTCAAATGCTATGGCGGTTTGCCAGTTTGGTGAATCTTGCATTGTTTTCAGTTGAAATTTAAAAAGTCTTTAAATAGTAGATAGGTAATGACAGCCCCTGCAATGGACAGAAAGTTACCGATAACGAAATAGTCATTGCTTACTTTTCGGTCTTTATCACTTTCGAGTCGGGTACCCAATTTTATGGCACCAAAAAGGACTAAAGCTCCGGCTTGAAGTCCTGAAAGAAACAAAAAGGCCAAAAAGATACGTTCCAAAAAGCCTTTTAACCACGAGGTAAATTTTGCCAAGTTGTCCTTATTGGGATTTTTAGGATCAAGCCATTTCGATACGGCATAAAAGATGATGACCAAAAATACTTCTAGCATAACAAAGAAAAACAGGGCGTATTTGAAACTATCCATTTTTCAAAATTAATAAGATCAATTCTTTGACGGTATGGTACTCTTGTATTCTTAAAGATTTTCCTTTTTTCCAAGCACCGGAACGGGTCTTATAAAGTCCAATTTTTTCGAGGTCTTTATAATCATTGTGCTTTAAAAAGGCTGCTATTACTTTATATTCTTTGGGTTTCCACTCTGATTTGATGGATTGGTAGAGTTTTAGGCATAGTCTTAAATGTTCCTCTTGAACGGATTTTACATCTATATAATACTGCTGACCTGACTCCTTGGCCACTTGGAGTCCTTCGCGGGCTTGGGTCAATCCAGAACCATACATTTCATAGGCAATTTTGGTATTGACCTTGGTCTCAATTTCGCCATAGACCAACGAATAACGCAATTGAAAGGTATACCCAGCTTCGATACGCTGCTCTTCCAGAAAAAACACCAGTTCAAAAAGCGTTTGAACGGTATCTACAATACCTTGAAATTCATCGCCCAAGGTAATGGTCAAGGGGGAAATAATTTGAGACTTGAACTGTTGATTGGCTTTCAAGGTAAGGGACTTGAATTGCCCCATAAAGTCGTGTTCTTTTTTGATGTGGCGACTCGATATGATATCAGCCATGATGATGTAGTGACATGCAGCCATTTAAATTTCTTTTTTTAGGAAACAGATCATATTATTTCCTTTTTACGGAAACAATATACAAAATTTCCATTTAAAGGAAATAATAAGATACTTAAAATCGAGGTTTCAAGATTATCTAATTATTATCTGAATCATTACACTTACTTTTTTTTAAATTTCATGACACTTTTCGAGGAGTAATTGCGCCTTTCCCATTTTTCAACGAACTTCGTTTTCAGTATAAAAACCGAACGCCAATTTTTTACGTTACGTATTCCAAATTATAATGAACAACTATGAGACTCAATTTTAAGAACTTTCTTTCCCAAAAAGCAAATACCCCTTACTCACGGTTATTACTTCTTTTTACGGGCGTTCTCACTCTATGTAGTCATGATCTTTATCTCAAAATGGAGACCTACTTTTTACAGCCCAATCAAGAAGCAACCTTAAGTCTGTACAATGGAACATTCGAAAAAAGTGAAAATATCATTACTCGAGATCGCATGTTGGATGCCTCAGTGGTCGCACAAGGTAACCGCACCAATATTCCCGCAGCCGAATGGCAGGACCAAGACAGCACCATTACCCAGTTTACCTTTACCACTGGTGAAGCCGGTACTTATGTAGCCGGTGTATCTACCAAAGCGAGAAATATTGAACTTGCCGCAGATAAATTCAATAGTTACCTCGAACATGATGGCATTTTGGATATGCTCGACTATCGCACCGAGAACGATCTTTTAGGTGAAGATGCTGTAGAGCGTTATCAAAAGCATGTTAAAGCCGTCTATCAGGTGGGTGATGTCAAGACCGACGATTGGAGTACCGTGCTCGGTTATCCCATTGAGTTCGTTCCGCAATCAAATCCTTATGAAACCTATAGTGGAGGGCAATTGGACGTGTTGGTTTTATTGGATGGCCAACCCCTAGCCAACCAATTGGTCTATGCCGATCATATTTCAAGCCATCATGATCACGGGCACAAACATGATCATGACCATGACCACAACAGTCACAGCCATGATGGAGAAGGGCACTCCCATGGCCATGGCCATAATGATGACGGTCATCACCATGACCATACATCTGATTCCATAGAAGGGCATTCCCATACCAATGGTCAAAAATTACGTACCAATGAACAGGGTATCGTAACGGTGAAACTACCTAAAGACGGTATTTACTTTATTCGTACAATTCATATGACACCTATTTCAGATAGTGATGAATTGACCCATGAATCGAAATGGGCAACTTTAACTTTTGAAGTAACTCACGAACATGGCACAGCTACCCATACCCATGATGACCATGAGCACGAAAATGAAATTCCCACTTGGGTGTTTATTCTTGGAAGTATTTTAATCGTCGGTATATTCTTCTTTATTTTTAGAAAAAAGGCCTAATGAAGCAGTTCAATCGTCACTATGTGGTATTTCTAATTATAGGTCTTTTTCCACTTTTTGCACTCGCACATGACGTTACCAGTGCCGACCAAGCCCTTTTACGTACGGGTGGACTTTGGGCTTATATTCAGGTAGGGGCAACACATATGCTTACGGGCTATGACCACTTACTCTTTCTTGCGGGTGTTATTTTCTATTTGAAGGGATTTAAAGACATCTTAACCTTTATTACCGTCTTTACCATTGGGCATTGTATTACCTTGATAGGGGCAACTTATGCAGGTATAACCGCAAACGAACATCTCGTCGATGCGGTTATAGCCCTCAGCGTTTTATATAAAGGCTTTGAGAATTTGGGAGGGTTTGAAAAACTTGGGGTAAAATCGCCAAACCTCTTACTGATGGTCGGCCTATTTGGATTAATTCATGGGTTTGGCCTTTCCACACGTTTACAGTCATTTGATATGGGTCAAGAACAGTTTCTAGCGAAAATTCTGTGCTTTAATCTTGGGGTTGAAGTGGGTCAGGTCTTGGCGCTTATCCCCATAGTTTTTATTATTACCCTCGCACGGAAGCATCAACAATTTCCAGCTTTTTATAAAGCCGTCAACTGGTACCTGGTTCTTGCAGGCATAGCATTGTTTGTCTACCAAATCTATGGTTATTTTAACGGGCATTGATGGCTTGAACTACTTTTATCACTTGGTATATTTCTTTTAGCCATGCTCCGCAAAGCTGTATCTTTGCCCCGCTAGAAAAAGAAGATGCAGCCCATTCATTCAAAAACGCTACAAGATTTAGAGTTCCCAACAGTATTGGAACAGCTCTCCTCACGTTGCAATACTGAATTGGGTAAAGGAGCTGTATTGGAATTACAACCGTTTACCAATAAAGACACCCTGCTAAATGAATTGGGGCAGACTTCAGAGTATTTGGCTTCTTTTACCAATGAAAACCGCATTCCCAACCATGGGTTTGATGCCATTACCAAGGAGCTCCAATTACTCCATATTGAAAATACAGTGTTGGAAATAGCTGGCTTCCGCAGGATTTCACATCTCTGTACCACTATTTCAGTGCATAAAAAGTTTATTAAAAAATTTTTAGTAAAAATTAGCGAT
>ERZ1740067.372-NODE-372-length-36436-cov-6.420659_pt1 | contig 36436 bp, 27 predicted proteins | sample MGYA00581736_ERZ1740067 | MGnify/ENA primary metagenome ERZ1740067 (study PRJEB43018, sample SAMN04849236) | marine metagenome | isolation source: floating plastic debris | place: Pacific Ocean | collected 2008-08-27 | study: EMG produced TPA metagenomics assembly... | reverse complement strand
CCCTCCCCCCCGAAGCCCTAGAACGCAGCGACTCCGGCGATCTCTGCTTCGCCACCGCCGCCGAAGCCACCAGCTTCGACAATCTCATCCGCAGCAGCGCCCGCACCCGCAAGAAAAAACTCCCCTGGCGCTACCGCTGGCCCGAGGCAATACATGACGAAGTGCTGGCAAGATTGCTAGATTTGAACCAGGAGCGCTACGAGGAAGAAGTGAAAGCAGGACTGCATAGTAAAAAGAAAACTAAAAAATCAGCTCGCAAAAAGCATCATCAGGAAAAAGCATCATCAGGTCAGCAGCTTGACTTAATGTGAGGGCGGCGCTACTGACCAACCCAGCCCATAGAATAGAGATGCAAACACCTGTGCTATGGCCACCTCGCAACCGTAAGTTCTGAAGACGATCGCTTATGAAAGTCAAATCTATCACACTCCACAACTTCAAGCGTTTTGAGGACTTTCATCTTTCCTTTGAAAATGATGTGCTCTTAGAAGTCAGTGATCGCTTCCTCATATTGGGTGACAACGGCACTGGCAAAACGACCATCTTGCAGGCGATCGCCCTACCCCTGGCCCTCGCAACCAGACGAATCTCAGATATCTCCGACTTCCACTGGAGCGGATTTCTGGCTGGACGCTACTGGCGCAACGGCGCACCCAAAATTGAACTGACTGTGACGTTTACAGAACAAGAAAGGTTAGCAACTCGTGCGATCGCGCAACGTTGGTACGACCGTCAACCAGCCGAATTCAAACACAACCGCCCATTTACAGAACCTGGCAACAGCCCAGAAGTAACCCTGCTTTTAGACGGCGACTATTGGCAAGCTGGAAATACACCTGAAGAACGCGCTCAGTTTCAAGGCCGCTACTATGCTCAAGCCCTACTCAAAAGAGGCGATTACGAAGCTCGCTCAACTTTCCGTGATCTTCCAGGGGTCTTTTGGTTCGACCAATTTCGGAACCTCGGCTCACAAACCGCATCAGAATCTGCCATAGAAAACGGTCAATCTTTTAGCACTCAACCAACATTCGAAGCAGGTGTCAGCCAGCTTCGCCAGTATTTAGTTAGTTGGTATCAACGTCAGCAGTTAAACCCCAACGCGCAAAACGGTGATGATTATCTCAGTCAATTAGAAGTGTTGTATCAGAGAATTTTTCCAAATAGAAGATTTTTCGGTGTTGAAAGAGTCCCTCGGTTAGATTCACCTACAGAAGACACCACCTACTTTTTGTTAGAAGACGAACAGAATAGGCACTATGACGTTGCTGAGATGTCTGCGGGCGAACAGTCAATCTTTCCAATTCTTTATGAGTTTGTCAGGCAGCAAATCTCAAACTCGATTGTTCTCATTGACGAGATTGACTTGAACCTTCACCCCCCTGCTGCTCAGCATCTAATGAAACAGCTCTCTCGCCTAGATCCAAGCTGCCAGTTTATTGTGACCACTCATTCGGAAGCCGCGAGTGCGATCGCTAGCCCCTATGAACTTCACCGCCTTCCTGGAGGTGCCCTGTGTCTGTAACACAGATTTACTGTGAGGGCACTTCAGGCGGTCTGGATGCCCGCATCATCGCAGAAATAGCACCTAGGGGGTGCTTAGTAAAGCCCATCGGCAGCAAAAACAGGTCGGCTTTCAAAGTAGTCGCAGATCGTAGTATTAGTCCAATGCTTGGAATGCTAGTAGATCGCGATTTTGACTGCGCTGCAACTGCCGTAGTCGAGAAACCTGTGCCTATTTTTGAAGGTACCGTACCAGTTGGCTGGTCGTGGGAGCGCAAGGAAATCGAAAACTACCTGCTAGACCCCACCATCGTTGAAAAAGCCTGGGTTTCTAAAGGGATTTTCACCTTAGACGACTATAGGCAAGCACTCATTCAAGCCGCTGAAAGGCTCAAATTCTACACAGCAGCTAGAACAGCTTTATCCTGCTTTAGCTATCGGAATCGCTGGGGGACAAATCGTAGCGAGTTCAAGTCTTATAAGTTTCCTCGTGATATTAGCCAACAGGCTTGCCGAACAAAGATCGAGGAAATTGTGAACGAAGATAAAAGCGATCGCATCGTTACGCCAGCAAACGTTATTCAGAAATTTGAAGATCTCCTTCCTGAGTTCAGCACATCTGGCCATCGTCAAGCTCACCCTCTGGTGTATCACTCTGGGAAAGATTTCCTTTTGGCCATGAAACCGAGCCTAGACAGCTGGATGCCTAGTCCGCAGTCGTCAATTCAGACCTTTTTAGAACGTATTACGAAGCAGCTAGAACGCGAAGAAAATGTTTGGGACTGGCTACCAGAGTGGACTGAGCTGCGGAATTTGCTTGAAAATACAGACTTTGGCAATGCTTCCATTTAAGGTGTTGCGATTAACTTATTCTTTAAGGCTATCTCTCAAGATGGTATCGCTTTAAACATACGCCTACTGAATTCTTAGGATCTTCAGCAGAAATTCTAATAAATCAACTTTTCTCCCGCTATGCTAAGGGCAGCTATTTGGGTTCAATTTCATACATATGGCGCTAGAAACCTCTGCTGCTGTCAGAACTTCTTTAATTGAGGCTCTCAGGCTAGATCTCATTGGCCCTAGCCCAGACGACGCAATTCACGCGTCAGAAATCATTCCCCAAGCGCCCTCTCGCTGGTATCTCTCCGGCTTTCTAGTACCCTATGAAGCCAAGTTGAGCGATCGCACCGACCCCGACAGCAATGACAGCTTCGAGAGCGAAATTACTAAAGGCGCTAGCAATGGCGACGACGAAAAGCCTCCCGAAACAGCCTCTGCTCGCAAAGGCCACTTCCCCTCATCCATGGGACTGAGCTTTCTATTCGCGCCCGAAACTAAGGAGATAGACGTTACCGTCAGTTGGGGCGACTATGAGCCGACCGGAGCTGATGAAGCCGAAATAGAAGCTGAAACAGGTCTTCAGGTAACGACTAGCCGATCTTGGAAGCGTCAGCCTCGGCAGGCTAATTTAGTCATTTCCCTTGACCCAGCGGCAAAGCCTACAGAGCAGATTAGCCTACTCCTGCATGAGCCCGACCCAATTACTCAAAAAAGGATTCCTATATCGCCAGGCTTCAGAAAAGCGGTGCCGGTGCCCGGTAGCAAAGGCTTAGAGCTTGTGCTTTCGGTTCGGCCTATCGCCCAACAGCGCGGATTGCCCGATAGCACTTATTCAGCGTCACTTTTTTTGGTCAATAAGCGAGCGCCCGTAAAAGAAACAGGCAAGCGTGACTGCGCCTATATCTTTCAATCTCAACTCACGGTCAAGACAGCCATTCCCTTCATTCCGCGCCCAGACCTGCGCAATCAGGCTTTAGATGATAAGGACGAACGGCTAGCCGACTTGCAATACCGCCACGACGTAGAGTTTGTAGTGGGCCATAACGTCTCGGCTACAGCCACGCTCTGTGGCAATCCAAATGGCGATCTTGATCGCCCTCAGTGCAGTGAAATCTACACGAACTGGATGCCTCAGGCCGATGTCGAAAAAGTCATTCCCTCCGTTGTCGAAGGCGTCAATTTAGAAATTGAAGCGCTAGGTAATGCCAGTGACGCCCAGACGATTCGCGGCATGGTCGGCGGCATGGTCACGGCTTACACAAGCTGGATTGCTCAGCAAAGAGCCGCTGCGCCGACTAGCCCCGAGCAACGTAAACAGGTTGCCAGCGAACTATTAGACGGCGCTGAGCGTGTGAACCGGCGGATTGAAGCAGGATTAAATGCGCTGGACAACCCGGACGTACTAGAGGCATTTAAGATAGCCAATCGTGCGATCGCCCGCGCCATTCGCCAGCGGTCTACTCATGGGAAAGAAAACGCCTTGCCAGAAGACATGTCGCCGCCCCAGTGGAGACCCTTCCAGCTTGCTTTTTTGCTGATGAACATCGTCGGCATGGATAGCCCAGAAGATCCAGACCGCGAAATTGTAGACTTGCTTTTCTTCCCGACAGGCGGCGGCAAAACGGAGGCCTATCTGGGGCTGGCCGCTTTTACGCTGGTGCTTCGCCGTCTGCGCAATCCTGGCATAGAATCTGCGGGCCTGAGCGTCCTAATGCGTTACACACTGCGCCTGCTCACGCTCGATCAGCTGGGTCGCGCATCTACGCTAATTTGCGCACTAGAACTAGAGCGTCAGCAAAGTGTCGAAAAGCTCGGCCCCTGGCCCTTTGAAATTGGCCTTTGGGTCGGGCAAGCTGCCACTGCTAACCGCATGGGCAGCAGCAAAGATAAAGATCGCAACAGCGCCCGCGCTCGCACCTTGGCCTATCAAAACGGCAGCTCTAGCGAAGTGCCCATCCCACTAGACAACTGTCCGTGGTGCGGCGATAGATTTAGCGCTAAATCTTTCCAGCTTTTGCCTACGCCCGATAGACCCACGGACTTGCGCATCACCTGCGTCAATCGTAAAAAGCGTCCGGATGGTAAGCCTAAATGCGTCTTCCGTCGCGATCAGTCTCTGCCCATCGTCACCGTCGATGAACCGATCTATCGTCGCCTTCCCTGCTTTCTCATCGCCACCGTCGATAAGTTTGCCAATCTTCCTTGGGTGGGTGAAACTGCCGGTCTGTTTGGCAAAGTAGAACGCTACGACAAGCAGGGATTCTACAGTCCTGCTCAGCCCAAGATGGGTGCGAGCTTAGACAAGCCGCTCTTGCCACCCGATCTGATTATCCAAGACGAACTGCACCTGATTTCCGGCCCGCTGGGGACGATGGTAGGTCTGTATGAAACGGCAATCGATGCCCTCTCGACGACTAAACGCAACGGTAAAACTGTTCGACCTAAGATTGTTGCTTCTACTGCTACTGTTCGCCGTGCCAACAGTCAAATCCTGGCACTCTTTGGCCGTAATACTGTAGAAGTCTTCCCCTCCCCTGGCCCCGACCGGCGCGATTCCTTTTTTGCAATAACGGTTCCGGTTGAAGAGAAAAATGGCCGTACCTACCTCGGTGTAGCAGCTCAAGGGCGTAGCTTAAAAGTTGTTCTATTGCGGACATATTTGGCTCTTTTAGGCGCTGGCCGAAAAGCATGGGAGGAATCAGGCGGCGCTCGAAATAAGAACAACCCCGCTGATCCTTACATGACGCTGATGGGCTATTTCAATAGCTTGAGAGAGCTAGGCGGGAGTCGTCGTATTGTGGAGGATGAAGTGCGATCTCGGCTGGAGGTGTATGGCGATCGCACACGAGTAGACGAAGCCACTGGCCTGTTCGCTAATCGTAAAATCAAAGAGCCGCTAGAGCTGACCTCACGAGTAAACACCAGCCAAGTAGCAGAAGCCAAAAGCCGCTTAGAAACCACCTTCCATCACGAAGATGCCAAAAAAGCTGTCGATGTGGCACTGGCCACAAACATGATTTCTGTAGGACTCGATATCTCAAGATTAGGCACGATGGTTGTTCTCGGTCAGCCTAAAACGGCGTCAGAGTATATTCAAACGACTAGCCGAGTGGGGCGAGACGATAAACGCCCTGGGCTAGTCGTCACCTTGCTAAACCTCCATAGACCGCGCGATAGATCGCACTACGAACGCTTTCAGGCATGGCATAACACGTTTTACCGTGCGGTAGAAGCTACCAGCGTGACGCCCTTCTCACCTCGTGCGCTCGATAGAGGGCTACCTGGCGTTACTGTCGCGCTGGCTCGCTTAGGCCATAGCGAACTCACCCATCCAGAAGGCGCAGGTCAGATGACACAGCACCGCAAAGAGCTTGACTTTGTAGTTGAAGCGCTTTCCAAACGTGCTGAAGAACACAACGTAAATATGGGCAATCAGCAAACAGAAGCGCTCAGGCTTAAAGTGCGTGGCTATGTAAAAGACCTGCTAGACAGCTGGTCGAATGTGGCTACAGATCTCTCTGAGAATTTGCAGTACCAAAAGGAAGTCGGAAAAGCGCCGCCGCTGCTGTTTACCCCACTCGACCCCAACTTGAAAAAGCAAAACAAAGATGCTCGTAAGTTCAAAGCGCAGCGCAGTCTTCGAGATGTAGAGCCTACCGTCAATCTTTGGCTACACGATCCCAATGGTGAGGAGATAGAGAGCGATCTCTAAGTAAGCATTATGAGCAAGAAAACCCGACAAGTCCCCCCAGAAGGCGAAATCCGCCAGAGTCAGATTCTCTCTAGCTTTGGCCCTGGTTCAATGGTCGATTTGCCTAACCATTCCATCATTATGGGTGGTCTCAACCATTGGAAATTTGGCAATGAGCCTACGCCTATTGTGGAACCTCGCTTAGAACAGTTTCTTCAGCAGAAGCTAGGCGTCTCAAAGATTGCGCTGTATGAACCACCTGCGAATAATCAAGATCCGACAGCGCCCAGAACAGGGATTCAGAGCTTCATGTTCCCCGGCTGGTTTGTTGCCCAAGTAGACAGCAGCTTCCAAAGTCCCAGCGGAAAAATCTATCGAACTCGCCCGCTAGTCCCTTGGCGCACTATCTCCCCTTTGGGCGGGAAATACTTGGATGAAAATAGAAAGAAAAGGCCAGTTGTTCCTGTTCGATTCGTCCAAGCCTGCGTCTATGGTCATATCGGTGATATCGATTGGCGCGGCTACGTGCATAAGGGAACCGCTTGTACTGGCAACCTCTGGCTAGATGAAGGCGGTACTGGTAGCGACTTTGCCGATATTTTTGTGCGCTGTGAGTCCTGCAAAGCTCGCCGCGCCCTCTCGGACGCAACCTTGCCTGGATTAAATGCTTTGGGCAGCTGCCGAGGCGATCGCCCCTGGCTAGGCAAACATGCCCGTCAAGAATGCACAGATGAAGACGGGCGAAGAACACCTAACAGATTACTCGTCCGCTCAGCGAGTAACGCCTACTTTTCACAAACCCAGAGCGTGATCTCGCTGCCCAGCGACGACGACGATATCAAAAAAGCAGTCGGTCAGTTTTATGAGAATGATTTGCAGTATTTAGAAGACATTGGTGAGCTTAAATTCGCTCGCCGCAAGCCCCAAATTGCCAATGCCCTAGAAGGCTGCTCAGACGAAGCTGTGTGGCAAGAGATTCAGCGACGAAAAAGCGGCAAACCGACCGAACAAAAAAAGATTAAACAGGTAGAAATAGAAACGCTGCTCTCTCAGCCTGACGAGATTGGAGAAGACCTACCAGATAGAGACTTTTACGCCCGAAACCGCTCTTTAGAAAATCTCTCCCCTTCTCTTAAAACATACATTGATCGTATTGTTTTGGTGCATCGGCTCAGAGAAGTTCGCGCTCAAGTGAGTTTTACCCGCTTCGAGCCTCCCTTTTCTGATATTGACGGAGAATTAGATCTCAGCTTAGGCGTTCGTACGGCTGCTCTAGGTCTCGACACTGACTGGTTTCCAGCCATTGAGGTTAAAGGTGAAGGCGTCTTTGTTTCGTTTAAGCCAGAGACCATCAATGCATGGCTACAAAAAGAAGCGGTTAAAAAGCGAGAGCAAGAACTCAAAAAAGGATTCAATCTGTGGCTAAGCCGTAAGGAGATAAAGGCAGACCGCTCAGATGACAAGCCGCAGTATACTTTCCCAGGGGTGCCTTACATCATGCTGCACACCCTATCTCATCTATTGATTACCTCTATTTCTTTGGAGTGTGGTTACTCTGCTAGCGCCATTCGAGAACGTGTCTATGCAGGTGATTCGGGCTATGGCATTTTGCTTTACACGGGTTCATCTGGTTCTGAAGGGACGCTAGGTGGCCTAATCCAAATTGGGCGAAAACTAGAGCATCACTTGTTAACAGCTTTGGAGTCTGGCCGCCTTTGCTCTAACGATCCGGTCTGTGCACAGCACACGCCGGACGAACTGTACGAAGAGCGCTTTCGCCACGGTGCGGCCTGCCACGGCTGCGTACTCATTTCCGAAACCTCTTGCGAGCAAGGCAATGAGTTTTTAGATAGAGCGTTGGTCGTCGATACCGTAGAAACGACGGGTGCGGCTTTCTTTCCAGCGTCAATGAGTTAGCTATGGCCTCGGTATTTCATCAGCTTAGTCGGCCTGCTATGGAGGGATTAATGGATGCGATCGCGCATAATCGTATTCGCCTGCCCTGCCATCCTTCAGCGCTAGCAAATGTAGTGCCTAACGCGCTGATGATGGAAGTGGCAAGCGCGATTAACCAACTCAGCGAGCAAGGAATGCAGGGGCAGCATTTGGCTTATATGCTCAAACTGCTGGCTGAAGAACGGGGGCGATCGCAACAAAAACGCAACGACATTGATTTGGTTTGGACAGGCGAAGAAGTCCTGGGTACGGAAAGCCGCGATACTCGCGTTGTTGTAAAAGAACTTTTTAGTAATGCAAACAAGAGCGTTTTAATTTCTAGCTACGCCTTGGATACCGGACATAAAGCAAAAACGCTATTTCAGCCTCTGGCGCAAAGGATGAATGACAAGCCGGATTTGCAGGTTCGGTTATTTGTGAATATAAATCGTCCCTACGGCAAGAATAGTCAGTCAGATGCTGCGTTACTACGCGAGTTCTCCGAAACCTTTCGCCATAGCATTTGGCCGGGGAATCGGATGCCTGAGGTTTTCTACGACCCAAAATCTCTATCCAAGGAGAAAGCCCCCCGTGCTTGTCTTCATGCTAAGTGCGTAGTGATTGACGATGAGCGGCTTCTGGTGACCTCTGCTAACTTTACAGAAGCTGCTCATCAAAGAAATATTGAGGCAGGTGTCCTATTGTGGGACATCACAGCAGCGAAAGCGATGCGATCGCAGTTTGAGACGCTAGTCACCCGAAAGAGGCTTTGTCGTTTACCTGGAATTTGACTGCGTAGTCACCTTGGCTCCGTACACTGCTACTATTAGTTATTCGTGTTATTTTTAAAGGATGCGAAAAAGTAACACGAATAGCTGGTTTAAATTACTCAGTAGCAGAGCTCAAGCTTTAGGTGGAAGATCTGGGTACTTCCTTTAAGTCGTTCGGAGTATCTTCACCAATAGGATTAAGATGTCGATGGCAAAGCTTATCTAGCTCAGGAGTAGTCCAGGCTTGCACCCAGCGATGGAACGTCGTGTGATACATATAAGGCTACGCATTGTCTGTATCATTACCTTCTGTTGCATCTAATGAGCTAAGTTCTTTATTTGTATCATTCTTTTTTTTATTAATTTCTTTTTGAGCTTGTTCTTTTGCGACCTGTTCTTTTTTTGTCGCCGCGTTTCTTAATGCATAAACGCACAGGTCCTCATAACTCACATTATTCTCAAGCGCAATCTTTTGGAGCTTCTCAAAACTATCCATAACGTCTTGTGGAATATAACCTCCTCTTTGAGCTTGTAGCCAGGCTGCTTGGTACTTTAAGGGATGCTGAGTCTTTATCGGTTTACCGACATAAACATGGAATGGATGCTTCTTATCGCCAAAATCACAGGGAATAGTGAATCTTTTCATAGCTGGGTCAGTTTTTTATTTTCCGCAATATTATAAGTCTACAGTCTAGTTCTATCTGTCTCTGAAGTCTGTAACACCGCTGAGACGGGTCACCATTCCGTATAGAATTTCATCAAGTTGGCCTTTGTATTTGATTTCATATACGTAGTTTTGATAGGTAACTTCTCTTTTTGAAAATAAATACACGCTGCGTTGCGACCTCTCATCGTCAATCGCCTTAACCATAGCTTCAATAATACGTTCTCTTAGATTAGGACTGAGGTATAAGTTGCGGGCGATCGCAGACAAAACCTGAGCCGTTGCAAATCCCACAGCAGGACTATCATCTAGTAAATCCTCAAACAGTTGAAGCAATAAGCCCTCATCATCGTCGATATCCCGATAGCGATCTATCGTCTGAATGGCAACATGCTGTACCTCGATACAGTCTCGTAAGGCGGCTCTAACAGCATTGAGCGTATCAGCCGTCACTTGATGAAGAAAGCTTAGCAACACAAGTGCTGCTTGACGACCAGGAAAAGTACTTAGATACTGAATTGCTTCTAACAAGCTAGCTTGAAAACCTGCCTGATCGCTCACAGCTTTGTAAAATGTATTTGGTAATCTCTCGGCACATGCCGCAGTCACATTTAGCAAATCATCTGTCATAAATCTCTCAATTTCGGTATCTTGTGAGCCGCTGTATAGCCTCTCCTCTAGCCATTTGACTAGTAACGGCAATAGCTGTGGCCACTCTTCTACTTTATCGGCAGCCGTATTGACTCTTTGCAAAAATGCTGGGCCAGATAAATGAATTTTACCGACTTTTGCGAACAGAGTCTTGATGTTCGGCAAATCCTCTTCTTGCAAAAGATCAGAAATATTCTGTTTTTCTTCTAAGAATAGCGTTTCAGCCCGAACAATCTGTTCAAAGGATAACGGTCCTGAAGCCTCTTTCACAGCGGTTTTGGCCGCAATGACTAGTTTGCTAGGCGCATCTAGCACGAACTCGTAGTCGCGGAGAATATCTTGATTTAATCGTTCTAATACATAGAAGGCTTCAATCCACTTGTCATCGTCTAAATTATTCCTCGCCAACAAGGTGCAAAGACTATACAACAGGGCTTGCTGTGTCTGTTCTTCTCCTGCTGTTAATCCTTCTATAAATGGATGCCAAGCCCTGTCTCTAATCCGATTAATTCGCTTTAAAACACTGATCGCTTTTTCGGACTTTTCGGCTGTAGAATCTGCCATCTGAATCAGTTTACTCATTACCTGAGCATCATTATGGACAATTCGTTCAAATGTCCAGGTAATGACAACCGCAATCGGCGACGCTTGCTCTAGATCAAGATAGCTCTGAGCAAGCGTTAACAGCGTTTCTTCGCCTAAGTCAGATGTGTACAAAAAGTCCATTGAGTCGTCTTTAGTGCTATGTAAAGCTAGTGCCGTACGATAGCGTACTAAATCGTTTCCACTAACCAATAGAGTGGTCAATGTTTCTACAATTTGCTGAGAGAAGCTACCCGCTTCCGCAAGCAACAGATGAACATAGCTAACCAAAGAGGCATCTATCGTAGATAGCCAATCTTCTAGCAGTGGAATACTCCTGGCATCTGGGTTTCTGACAATTGGCAATAGCTTGCCAATGATTTCTATATCTCCAGACTCAATCAGTATATTCATAACGGCGGCAGCCTCTTGCGTCAGGAGAAGCGGCTCACTTTTGGCTCTTTGACAGAGCGCTGCACACGAAGCTTCTTTTTGGTTAGAGAGCAGTGAAGGCCATATTTTAGGAAGATCCTGCGACAAAGAGAACTGACGCCTTATATCGCTGAGAATCGCACCAAGCACGAGAGATGTTGTCTCTTTGTGCGTAACATTTTTCTCTGCTGAACTACTGGATGTCTTTTGGGTTGGATTAGGGAGGGGATTTGTTGGCGCTGCTGGCGCTGCTGACGATGCTGGATTGCTTGGAACTGCTGCTATATTCTGATTTTCTGTTATGTCCAACTCTTGCTCGTATGACTGAAAGAGCGGTGCATATAGACCCATGACATAGTGCTGATCCCAGTCAGAAAGGTTAGCGACAATTTTTTGGAATTGACTATAGAGCTGTGGATATCTGTCTAGATCTTTCCGTAGTAGCTTGAGCGTTTCTACTTTATGTCTGTCGTTTTGGATGTTGGGAATGAGATCAAGCGCTGATGAAAACAGGGTTATTCCTTGCGATAGTGATGAGAAACGGGCTAAGCGAGTAAGCGCTCTTGCGCGATTTTCTGAATCAGGGATAGCATTTGCGGCTTGAATCGCTCTTTGCAGATGCGGCAGTCTTCTTTTTTTATGGCTCAGGCGTACAAACTGCTCCAGCGCCCATTCTTTTAGAACAGGATCTGTGATGCGAGTGGCGCTTTCCTGCGCAAATAGCATCAGGCTATAGTAACGTTTGAACTGTTTTGTAATTTGAGACTGTATGGCCTGGATAAGTTCTGGATCTTCAATGATAGTGGGCATGGTAATGCCCAAACCCTGACTAGCACTAGTGACTAGCGTATGCAACTGAGGGGAGTCTATGAGAGTAAGGGGCAATTGAAAATAAGGAAACACCCGATTTAGCTGTAGATATCCTCTGAACTGTAAATAAGGATCTTCAATAGCCTGTACAGCTTTTAGCAGAATGCTTTGATGATCTGGATCAAAAAATAAATCATCAAGCGCGCCTTGGGCATCCACTAATGCCGCAAGCGTTTCCTGATGTGTATTGAACTGATCGGATACACTGCCAAGCGCAATGATGATAGCTTCTACTAGTAGGCCGCTCTCTTTTAACAACGGTGCTAGCTGAACAAGACACCAGTTTCGAAAGAAGTCGAAAGGGCGAGGAATTGTTGTCAGGGCATCGAGGGCCGCGCTCATTAGGCCAACTGGGTCAGTCAATCGAGCCTGATTGCTAACGATGGGCCACACTATAGGACTATCCCATTGATTGCCCACACTTGAATGGGCATTGGCTAATGCGTTGGCTAACTTGAGAGGGGGGTCACAAAGCTGATGACTGGAGACATCTAACATGACGGCAGCCGTGTAAATTGGGTCGTCCCTACTGCCCGAGAACTGAAGATGAAGGGATTCTGCAATTAATAGATGTTTATCTTCTGGGTGAGCCAGATCTTCTAGTACGATAACGTCGGTCGATCCTTGATTAAATTCGAACCTAATGCTGAGCGTTGCCCGAATCAGGTCGAGCCATCGCTTAGAAGAAGGCATCTGAGGATGTTTTTTAAGGAGTGTGATCGCATCCGAACTGGCTGATTGTACAGCACTCTCCAACAGCTGCATCAGCCTCATAACATGTGACATCACGCGCTCAAAGAGCTCTGGATGCTCTTCTAAAATAGGCGCAATCGGTTCTCCTAGTGCGGCTAAAGCTAAGCAAATATCGACCTTGTGGGTGATGCTGTCATCGGTTTGTATCAGCGTATACAGCTGTGGAATTATTGAGTCTGGCGATTGGTCTTGGCTCAGTGCATCTAAGATTAATCGTGTTACGCAAGCGTCGCGATGAATCCAACGGATGTCAAAATTATGCCCGTGGTTCTTGAGTTCTTTAAGTTTGTCACTCCATTCGGCATGAGCGGCATCTAACCGTTCTTTTTCGGCTGGCATTGACTGGGCAACGGTTTGTTCGTAAGAGAGCCGAGCGACGGTAGCCTTAGCTTCTGCAATTTGATCGTTAAAACTGGTATCTAATCCCCCATAGATCGCAATTCCCAGTCGAACCCATTTGGGATGGGATAGGAAACGATTGGCTAGTTTTGGGCGCTGTGTGAGAACGCGTTGAAGCGATCTTGGCCCTAGTCGGTGCAGCGTTGGAAAATGAAGTGCAATATCTCTGAGCGCACCATCGACAGACCAATTCCAATCTATAGAATCAACAGCCCACATCTGAGTCAGTTCTGTCGCAATACGACGGTCGTAGCATTGTGCCTTGTGTACTAACGAAGCTGCCGCAAATGCTTTTTCGCCATAGCTGCCCTGAACTGGTGTAAACGCTTGATAAATAACTCGCTTAGTTTCTTTGAGATATCTAGGCTGCGCTAAACGCGCGAAGGCTCGTTCGAGCTGTTGTTTGAGAGAGGGAAATCTTTCTCGAAGTGAACGGTTTGCATACAGTTCTAAGAGACGATTCCCTAGCTCTTTTACCACATTCGGTGAAACTATCACCATTTCTGAGAGTGCAGAAACCAGTAGGATTACAGTACGAGGGAGCAAATGACTCAAGGCGTCTGGTCGATCGAGCATACTCAACAGTAGGTTTTCTAGCTGAGCCTCGCTTAGGTTTACACTCAGTTGCCCCAATGCCATTAAGATCGGTTCGCGCCAGCGAGGAGAGCTTAATTTATCTAATAATCGTTTGCCTAGCTGGTCGGTCTCTTCGATTAACCAGCACCCCGCCAAATATTCTTGAAAAGTGAGATGCAAAAATCCATATACCTTGTGGCCTCTCGCGGCGAGCAAGCCAACGTCTTCTCTGATAATTTGCTGAAATTGGCTAACATCAGCAAAAGGAAGATATTTAGTGAGCTGTTGTTCAAGTTCAGGATCGTCAATGGCACCAATGTTTGAGGTGCTATGGATGTGAGCAGCAATCGGAATGAGCGCTTTGAGAACTTCTTTCTTTTTAAATTCTCGTTCTCCTCTACGGCTGGCGCGCTCTTGCCATTTCTCAATCAGGATATCTACAGCGGTTTCATAGAGTGTGACTCGCTGTTTGGGAAAAGATGTTGTGCTCTGTTCCCCTCTTCCACTCTTAAACACCAAGGCCAAAATGGTAATAAGTAGCGGATTGCTGGCAAGTTCTTCTGCGCCACTTTCTTTGAGATTAGCGATCGCGGATTTAAGTTCTGTGGCCTCTTGTGCGGCGGCGGCCTCAGTCTCAGCGTTCCACTGATCCCGTGATAAAGAGACTTTAAGCGCAGCTTCCACCCACACCTCACAGAATCGATTAACCGCAGAAGTGCCCATCGGTTCTATTGTCAGATGAGTCGATTGATTACTCAGTGGGGCCATCTGATATCCCACAATACGGCTAGTAATTACAATTTGATTACCTTTGTCTTCGTCTATGTAGTCACGTTCTTCAGGACTGAATGCTCTGATAAAACTATCGACTTTATTAACAATCTCATGTCGGGTCTTGGCGTTGCCAATTTCATCAAGACCATCTAACAGAACAACAGCTCTACCTGCTTTGATCAACTTTAAAAACACTTGGTTAAGTGCTTTTTTACTGAACGCTCTTCCACGACTATCGGTGATTGTATCGCCTGATCCAAAGTTAATGTGCTCGCCTAAAAATTTAGCCAGTGGCAAGTCAGCGTCCTCTTCTCTAGCACTTGCAAATGAAGCGACTCGGACAAAAATAGGTATCCGCCTCGGCCCTAGATTAAATTGTTCTGCTGTCTCTTCGACGCTAGGATCTACGTGATGTAGTGGAACCTCTACCGTTTCTTTCCCGTTTTTGTAGGCCTTGGCTAACTGCAATAGCAGCCAACGGCAAAGTGTGGTTTTGCCGCTTCCCGGATCGCCTAATATGACTAAGCGGTATTCTTGCTGAAAAGCTTCTCCCAGCGTAACTGTTTTATCGTTCTTTTTGCGAAATAGGTGAGAGCGATCTCGCTCTTCTACCGATATCGGTAACGGCGATCGCGCAGCCAGACTATTCATCCGGTGGTGTACCCGCATTTCTTGGGCTGGTGTCAATTCTTTGTTGGCTAAGAAGTTTTCTAAACTCTTGGCCCGCTCTTCCATGATGGCCTGTCCTTGAGCCCGTTCATAGGGATTAGAGCGATCACCGCGCAATGCGACATATACGTTTTCTAGCTCTACTGGGTAATGTCTGCTGTTTGGTAAACCAGGTAGCTCTAGCTGATAGTTTTGTTCAATCAGCCAGTCTATGTAAATGTCTAGCAGCGCTTTTTCAGCAGCGTCCAGCTCTTCGGATGCAGCATCTATTTCCGTGTTTATTGAAGCGGAGGGTGACGCTAAAAAGGCATCGAGCAAAGATGCTCTTAAGCTATGGGCTATGTGAGCCGCGTTTTTGGCGTCTATTCTGCTTAATCCTGCCAATGCTGTATCTTCTACGGGTGTGCTCTGCGCTAGCAGCTCGAATGCAAAGGCGCTCGCATGATTTGCGGCTTGCCGCTGCCGGTCGGCTTCAGAGATGAGGGTATTGTCATTTTTATAGTCTATGAGGTCTGAGATGCCTCGAATGACCATTGCCTGAATGGTTGGGTAGGCACTAGTTGATTTAAGAAACCCGTATCCTTCTGTTTCTAGAGCGATCGCATCATTATATGTCTGTCTTAGCTGCTGAAATAAGTCTGATGCTGTAGAGGCAACAATTTTCTCTCCCGAGACAATCGGCGCAACGAATGCAGTCGGCACATCAAGTGCCACAGTGTCTGCTGATGGCGCAACGTCTGCTGAGGTGTCTCTGCTAATAATGCGCTGTTGCCAGTGGGTGTTTCTCCGTACCGATCTAGACCACCCTATTAACGATTCTGAGGCCTGTCTGCTTTTGGGCCTGGTGGATATTTGCGCTTCAATTTTTGCAGATTCATAGCTGTGAACCTCTGTGGCCGCGACTACATCACCGATAGCAACATCTTTGATGCCGCCTGCTACGCCGATAAATAGAATAACGTCTGGCAAAAAAACAGGAATCGCCCGCTCTGTTTCTATGGCTGATGCCGAATTGCCTTGGCCAACTTCGGCCAGCTTAATCTCCCAAGACTGGCCATCTGCGATAAACTTGCCTTGTTCATACACCGTTCCTTGCGGCATCTCGTATGGGGAGTCCAGTTCAACAAGATATTCTCGGACAGCCAAAAACTCTACCTTAAGGGCAGTTAAAATAACGGCGCAGGGCATAGCTTATTCTCCGCCGCCGGTCAGTAAACGAATAATATCTACGGTTCGGATAACCGTGTCTGTGGCGTTGATTAACTTTTCCCTGGCCGTTGGTTCAACAAAGTGTGCCACTGTGTTGTCTGCATCAATCGCGGTAGAGGTTTTTGTCTCACCTGCCTGATCGTTATGAATCTGACCGCTTGTATTACCATTTGTGAAATTGACAAGTCTAGCCACACCTTGCTTGTCAAAAATGATCTCGTTTACAAGGCTGCTCTCGCCCTCTGAGATGGTCAGCGAGTGGCGTGATTTCCCGGTATTATCTAGCATTTGACGTGTTGTGTTGCCGTTGGCGAGCACGCCCTCCGAAAGCCTTAGCACAGCATTGTTATCGTAGATGTTTTTGCCGACCATGCCGTTGTCAAAAACTTGATTTTCGATTCTAAGCCCGCCATCTTTGTCAAAGAGATACTCGCCAACGGCACCGCTTGGAGACGTCGTTAGGACGATGCCGCCTTTCTCAACGACGTTGTCAGGATCCTGATTATCAGCACCTAGAATAGCCATTGAAACCCTGTTGGCCGCTTGTGGATGGTTATCAGAAAACGTGACCGCATTAAAGCGTAGGGTACTTTTGCTATCGAACAATCTGAACCGAGCACTGTCTAGTTCGTCAATCCCGATTCTGGCGCGTTCAACCCCGCTATGGTCGTAAAAGGCTTGGAAAATATCATTACTGTCGGTAGCATCAATTACCAATCGCACATCTTGATTGTCATCTTTAAGGACAATTTTTTGAACCTCTAAAACGTCAGGGAGACTAAGAGAGTCTGCCATTGGCGCTTGGGCTGTTGTCGTTTTGGGTTGGCAGGCGACCACTAGCACAGCCAAACACATGACTATAACCTTCATAACCAGATTCTGGCGCTCTAATACTTTAATCCGCTTTATGACTGAGTGCTGAGTGGGATTGTAAGAAATCGACATTACGATGTGCTCTCTGCGGATTAATTCTGTGCAGTCAGCAAGATATTTGCTGCAACGCTAAAGATGCTACATCAGTCTTACAGTATTGTTTAACATAGAAACCTATTTAAACAACTATCCTTCATAGTAATGCTCTGAAAAAAAGTATAAGGTCAGCATCTTGAGGTCACATAGCGTCTAGTCACATAATGTCTATTCCAGACTTCTATGTACCTTGATGTGTGAATGTCAAACGTCTCTGCGGTAAGAGCAGTAATCTGAGGCCAGCTTATCAATGTCTACTTCTATCGATGCCCTGACGCTGCATCACTACGACTGCTCAAATGAGAGCTATAACCTAGATTTGGGTGGCGGTGTAGAACTCACGTTGATGCTGATCCCTTCGGGCGAATTTATGATGGGTAGTGCCGATGAGGACATTGATGCCTCTGACTTTGAACGCCCCCAGCACTCGGTGAAGCTCTCACAGTTTTTAATGGGAGCAACGCCAGTGACTCAGGCTCAGTGGCGTGTAGCTGCTGGGTATGACGTAGAAAATATCGCGTTGAAACCTGAACCTTCTAATTTTGAAGGGGATGACTTACCTGTGGAGCAAGTGAACTGGGAAGAAGTGACGGAGTTTTGCCAGCGATTATCGAAACGGACAGGGATGATTTTTCAATTACCCAGTGAAGCTCAATGGGAATATGCTTGTCGCGCCGGAACAGAAACGGCTCACCACTTCGGGCCACAGATCATGCCCGAGCTAGCGAACTATGATCAAGAAATCGGTCAAACGACGGTAGTAAAGCAGTATCTACCCAATCGTTGGGGACTCTACGATATGCATGGAAATGTTTATGAATGGTGTCAAGACCACTGGCACAATAGTTACGAGGGGGCACCTGTAAATGGTACTGCTTGGATAGAAGGTGGAAATGCCAATCGACGAATTATTCGTGGCGGTTCCTGGAACGACTATCCGAGGTTTTGCCGCTCCGCTTACTGCGACTCCTACTCGCCCGCCTACCGTGACTCTGACATCGGTTTTCGAGTGAGTTGTGCCGCGCCCAGGGCTCTTGTGTAGCTTTTTACCCTATAGAGCCAATTTGGTGTCTCTAGTCAGCGGCTGCAAGCCTCTTGAGTATTAGCCTAAAGAAGCGTAAGTTGAGTTTGGTCGTCACATTCGGCAACGTTCTCTCATAGTTCTTGCCCAGAATCTCGCACCGTTCTATCCAAGCATTAGAACGCTCAACAACCCACCGGGCAAACGCAGGCACAAAACCAGATTTTCCTTGGGCTGCTTTTTCTTGCTTCGATAGTTTATCTGAATGCTCAAACCGTATCTTTACGTATAATCGCATAATCTGAGGACACACTTTCTCTAAGGCTTCCTTGAGCTTGCCTAGATGATATCCGTGGTCTAACAGGATAGTAATTTTCAGAACTGCCCTCTGTCAATTTTTATAGATATGTCCACTTTCGCCATTGGGCGATCGCTCTTTCTGGCGCTAATCTCTCTCAACGGGCTATTTCCCTTTGGTCAGGTCTGCGTAGTTGATAATTTTGATACCCAACCCAGTCAGCAATACTAACTCAATTACAGAGAGCATAATAGCCAGAGACGAAGGTGACGATGGCGGTACCCAGAATAATAGCAAAGCAACCCATCCAGAGAATACAAAGGTAAGCAGGTCAACTAAGAGCTGTAGATACTTACGGCTAACGCGACGAGAATCAGTGCGATGCGCTATTTCCCATCCAAACATAGGCTGGTCGTCGGCTGCGCCCCCGGTGAGCTTTGCGACACGTGTTTCCAAGGCAGAGCGAATGTATTGACCGATCGCAGAGATTTTTTCATCGTTGACGACGTAAGTCCAGCCCATGACAATGCAGACCCAGGGAATGACTAGAAATGCCGGGCCGTTCTCGTCGCTGGAGAGGGCAAATGATGCGATCGCGCCAAATAATCCCAAAGTGACATATAGCAAATTGTCGCGAAACCCAATCCGGTTACCTTGCTCTGCCTTTAAGGTTCGATACTCTTCCAGCAATATTTGCAAAGTCTGCTCGTTTCTATCCATAGTTCTTAACGCCGTAAGTATCAGTGACCTGACAAGTTTATTTCAGTGTTCCTTTGATGTAGAGTTGCAAATAATTCCTAAAATGTCCAAAAGAAGACGAATCAGGCTGTATCGCTTTTGGTGAATCCTGCATAGATGACTGACGACAGCTAATGACTCAAGACCCACTAAAGGCGGTGATTTTAACAGCATTGTCGGACGAATTTAAAGCTGTTAGGAAATTCGTTAAGCAACCTCACAAGGTGAGACACTCTGAAGGGAATGTGTATGAGCAAGGCACGTTTGCTGCTAACGGGCGAGAGTGGCAAGTCGGCATCGTTCAAACAGGCGCGGGTGACTCTAAGTCTGCATTACAAACAGAGCGGGCTATTTCATACTTTGAGCCTGATGTCGTTCTATTTGTAGGGGTTGCTGGTGGACTCAAGGACGTCGCGATTGGTGATGTTGTCGCTGCGGAAAAGGTATATGGCTATGAATCTGGTAAAGCTGAGCAGGAATTTAAGCCCCGTCCTGAGATTGAGCTCAGTGGGTTTAGCTTTATTGAAGAGGCTAAAGCAGAAGAGCGTAGCGAGAATCCAGCCTGGTTAAATCGTCTGGGTAACCTGCCTCAGCCAATCCCACGGTTAAGAGTTGGCCCCATTGCTGTGGGTGAGAAGGTGGTGGCCTCTAAAGAGTCAGATGTCTATAAATTTTTGCGTCAAAACTATAGCGATGCCATAGCGGTTGAAATGGAAGGCTACGGCTTTTTAAAAGCTGTTAACTCCCGAGGCAGACCATTGCCAGCCATTGTGATTAGAGGCATCTCAGATCTGATTGACAATAAAAACGATGGTGTTAATCAAGAATCGGAGGAAGTCCTACAGCAAAAAGCTGCTCGTCATGCCAGCGCACTCGCGTTTCAACTGCTGGCTACCTACAATCCTCATCAGGGAATTACGGGCGCAATACTGCCACCGCCTCAAGTAGAGGCGCAGTTCTGGAATGACCTTTTTGCTTCCTTGCAAGCGACTGATATTAATGTTTTGAAAATGGCGCTAGAGGATGTCCTTATTGCCTCCAAGCGTGATTATCCACTAGAGCAAGTCGATACATTATCAGCGCTACAGGAAGTTTTGAGAAAGTTTGACGATAAAGATTTAGCCATTGGCTGGGTCAAGCGTCTATTCGAGCGAGGCGAACAAGCGCCAGAAGCTGACACCCTTTCTACGGTTCCTGCATCGCTTCGTGCTTGGTATGAGGCCAATCAGCCATCAGAGCCGCTACCCGAAGAAAACGCTGCCCCGGGCTATTTGTTAGTCACGCTAGATCCTATAGACGATGAGGATAACGTTCGTCTGACGGCAGAGCTGCATGTGGATGGTGAAACGCGTAGAACAGACTTTGTACCACCTGGGACTACCTGCTCTGTAGAGGATGTCTGCGATTACCTTTCTGAAGTCATTCTTAAAGCAGGCGAGGTCTGCGCTGTAGAAATCTTTCTATCCTGGCAGCACCTCGATCAACCTGTGCATCAATGGAAGATTCGTTCTAGTAGGCGTACTAGAGGTCGGCGTAATGAAAGAGCACTGTGGCGGATTCCACGAAACACACTGGTTCGTTCGTTAGATCGTTTGCAAGATGAGGATCGGTCTGTGGAATGGTTGTCGGAGTTAGAGAAGCGGTTGAATCAGATACAAGCCCTCACAACGGCAGTCGCAGAAGCGGAGATCTGCTGTTGCGATTGCATTACCGAAGATTTCTTTGAGGGGGTACTAGATAAAAAGCTTATTTTTAAATTCCTATCGACTTTACCAGAAGACAAAGACGACCTAGCAGACTTACTTTATGAGGTTGTTGAGTCAATGGTGCCTATTTGGGGCTGGGCCTATAAATCACCTACTGATCTAGCTGACTTTACTGAGCGGGTCGATAGGTTACTGACAGGACATGAGAACCTGAGGGAGTCTGCTATGCTAGCGCAGTTGATTCTAGATCAACGCTCAGACCTACAAGAACTCGGCTTATTATTCGATTGTCATACTCGGATTCCCAAGCTGCCAGCGCTAGCTGTCGATGAATCGGGTCAACTACGACAACCTGCTGCTTAGCTTGCTGCTTTCACGGTATCCATATGTCTAACTGGAAGTTTTTTACGGCTCAACCAAATGAAGATGGGACGCCGAGGCAAATAAAGCTAGAGCCAATTGCCGAGCGTCCAGCTTGGCGACAGTTCATGTCTGAGTCGGAATTTAAGACCAATAATTGGCAGGAATCCAGTACTGAGCGATGGAAAGCGCTACGGGGCGAAGAAGGTCATAAAGACCGGCTCGATGCTCGCTCACAAGAACGCGGGATGAGCTTCCGCGTTCAGCAGGCCGAAGGAACGCAGTCAGAAATTATTACCGCCGTTAACTCTGCGCTTGCGCTGCGGCGACCGTTGCTAATTACAGGCAATCCAGGTTCTGGTAAGACGTCACTAGCCTATGCGATCGCCTACGAACTCAACCTAGGGCCAGTGCTGCTATGGCCGGTTACAACTCGCTCTAAGCTATCGGATGCGCTGTATCGCTACGATGCGATCGCGCGCCTACAAGATACTCAGTTTGATAAGTCAGAGCTAGAGTTACAAATTATGCTAGCTAAAGCTGACAACCGGGAACTAGCCAGCGCGAAGCTAGACCAACTCAAACAAGGTCGCAGCCTGGGAGACTACATCAAGCTAGGCCCAGTAGGAACGGCGTTCTTACCGTCTCACCTACCGCGAGTGCTGCTTATCGACGAAATTGATAAGAGCGATTTGAACCTGCCCAACGACCTGCTGAACCTGTTTGAAGAAGGCAGCTATGAGATTCCGGAATTGGTTCGTCAAAAGAGTGCCGTGCCTGTGAGCGTAAGCACAGAAGACGAAGGGCTACAGGCCGATGTTGAAGGGGGCAAGGTCACTTGCTACGAGTTCCCGTTAGTCATTATGACCAGCAATGGCGAGCGGGATTTCCCGCCCGCTTTTTTGCGGCGCTGTCTGCGTATTCGAATGCCCGATCCCACCAATAGCGCGGTGCTAACGAGTATCGTCGGTTCCCATTTTGATCGCAGCGATCGCCCCTCAACCGAAGCCGCTTGGGCAGACATCGAGCCAAAGGTGGCGGTGTTGATTGAAGAATTCGCCCAAAACCTAGAGAAAAAGCCCTCGTCCTTAGCAACCGATCAGCTTCTAAATCTGATTTACATGGTGCGCCAGTCCCAGTTAACCGAGACTGATTTGAGTGATGATAAGAACGAAGAACTCAACAAGCTCAGAGAAATCTTACTGCGGCGCTTGACGAATGAGGCCAAACGGTGATCAGCACAGAGCAGTTTGTCGCCGCGCTAACAGAATACAAGCTAGATCCGACTGGGATAGCCGAGGTTCTTTGGTTAGCGCTGCATCAGCCCCGCTCTGAAATGTTTGAAGCGTCAGAGCCAGTCGTTGACGATGAGGACGTTGATTTAGAAGACGGTGCTGCCGATGCTGAAACGGATGAATCCGAACAGAAGACCGTTGACCCACCAGAACAGACGGGCGATGACGCCGCCGAAGAAGATAATTCTTTTGGCCTTGCCCCAGAGACACCTTCAGGGATTTTGCCAGAGCGGGCGTTACCGATCTCTGTTCCAGACGCAGGCTTTTTAGATGAAACGCTGTCGCTGGTTAGGGCGATGAAGCCCTTACTCAAGCAGATTGAGTCTCAGTTGCTCAGCTATGTCAATGAAGTGGCGACGGTTGAGCGCATTGCCGAAACGGATATTTGGTCGCCTGTGATGGATCCGGGGTATGAACCCTGGTTTGACGTTGCTTTGGTGATTGATAGCAGTCCGGCCATGAGCATTTGGCAGCGGCTGATTCAAGATATTCAGCGATTGCTGAGATGCTACGGCTCTTTTCGCGATTTTCGGGTTTGGCAACTGGTCGTGACTGACGGTGAGCCAGGTCTTTGTGCAGCCTCTAGCCCAGAGCCTGCTGCGCGATCGCCCAAAGCGCTCCTGCCGCCGGATGCTCGCCGGTTAGTCTTAGTATTTAGTGATTGCACCGCCAATTACTGGTGGAATGGGTCGTTGCAGCCAACCTTAGAGATGTGGGGAAATGCAACACCTACGGCAATTTGGCAGGTATTGCCCGATTGGATGTGGAAGCGGACGGCACTGGGTATTGGTGAATATGTCACGGTTCGTAATCATATTCCAGGGACGAGTAATTCTAAGCTAACGCCCGTATTTTTATCGCTGCGTTCGGTGGCTAGGCGCAGACGACAGCTATCTGATCCGGTTGTTGATGCTGAATTAACTTTGCCAGTGCCTATTTGTGTTCCGGTAGTGACCAGTGAGGGCGAAAGTTTAGAGGATTGGAGCCGGATGCTGGCGGGCGATCGCCGCGCTTCTACGCCTGGTTTTCTGCTACCTCCACCAACTTCAGTAGATAAAGCTCAAGATAATCAGCCGCCAGAAGACGTATTAGACACTTTTCGGCTGCGGGCTACGCCTTCTGCCAGGCGGCTAGCGGCTTTGCTATCTGCCGCGCCTGTGATTACCTTGCCAGTGATGCGTTTAATTCGCGCATCTGATGAATTGCTGCCAGGGGCATCTCCTTTGCCGGTGGCGGAGGTCTTTTTGGGCGGGCTGTTAGAAAAGGCTCCTGAGCAGCCGGATGATATAGAGCCTGAGCGGGTGCAGTATGTTTTGGCTGAGGGAGTGGGTGATCGCCTTTTAGATGTTCTTCCTAAAGTGGATGCCGTCGAGGTTATCGAGGCAGTCTCCGGATATGTGGCCCAGCAGCTTAATTGTACGCTGGCGGACTTTCGGGCGCTTCTACTATCGCCAGATCTTAAAGATGAAGCAGACCGCTATGGTTTACGTTCGTTTGCCACCATGACGGCGCAAATTTTGCGCAAAGTGGGGCCAGAGTTTGCGGATTTAGCGGATCAGCTAGAGGGTAATCCAGAGAATGACAATAATAATCCTGAAGTAGATACAGGTGAGACTGATTGGCTGGCTGGCTTCACTCATGCCACGCTGACTTATCAGGTCGCTGAGTATCTGAACTTTCCCTTGCTTGAATCTTTTTCCTTTGAGCAGTGCGAGTTTGTTGAAGACGACGTCTTTCCACCACCGCTATCCACTGAAGAATTCACAATATTCACTTTAGAGCGGGAAAATGATGTCGAGGGACAAGCAACGCCGCCTTTGGAGACTTTTGATATTACAGTTGCAACCTTAGTAAAAGTAGAAGATAGATGGCAGGTACAGACAGAACAACAGCAGGCTCGGCGCTTTATAGAGCCCTTACCTAACAAGTTGACTCTAGAAATGGTTGCGATTCCCGGTGGTAGTTTCACAATGGGTTCTCCTGAAGCTGAAGCAGGACATCTTGACTGTGAAGCTCCTCAGCATCAGGTGAGTGTAGAGTCCTTATTTATGGGCCGTTATCCGGTGACACAAGCGCAGTGGCGGAGAGTTGCTGCTATGCCACAAGTGGAGAGAAGGCTTGCGTCTAGCCCTTCTATGTTCAGAAGAGCCACACTACCAGTGGAAAACATATCTTGGTACGATGCTGTTGAATTTTGTGCCCGCCTTTCGGTGTATACCGGACGTGACTATCGTTTGCCCACAGAGGCCGAATGGGAGTATGCCTGTCGTGCTGAGACGACTACAGCCTTCCATTTTGGTGACATGATTACGACTGAGGTCGCTAACTACACTGGCAGCGCTTATGCAGACGGGCCAGTAGGAAAAAATCGTCGACAGACAACACCAGTAGATAAATTTGGCATTGCAAATGCCTATGGCCTAAGTGATCTACACGGCAATGTGTTTGAGTGGTGCCAAGACCATTGGCATGGCAATTATGACGGAGCGCCTACCGATGGCAGCGCTTGGTTGACTAATATTCAAAAGGAAAGACGCATTATCCGTGGTGGTTCTTTGAGTCTCAATCCGGGGAGATGTCGTTCCGCTTGCCGCTTCGGCTATGCGCCTACCTCTCGCGATAGCGATGTTGGTTTTCGAGTGAGTTGCCGCGTCCTCATGGCTTTTGTGTAGCCCTTTCTCCTTCTTGTTCTTATTCCCACTGCTCAAAATTGCTTGCTTTTTCCTTAACCGTAAGAGAATCTCCATGACTTACACCATTGCAGAGCGCCCAGGAACCAATCAATACTACGAGGAGGTGATCGCACAAGGGGTGATGCCCCTACGGATGATGCGTATTCCATCTGGCACGTTTCTCATGGGTTCGCCAGATGATGAAATAGACCGTAGCGATGATGAGGGACCACAGTACGAGGTCAGCATCTCTCAGTTCTTTATGAGTAAGTATCCGGTGACTCAGGCTCAGTGGCAGGCCGTTGCTACTTTGCCCAAGGTGAATGGTGACCTAAATGCTAATCCATCACAGTTCAAGGGTGATTTGCTACCAGTAGAGTCAGTGTCTTGGTATGACGCGGTGGAGTTTTGCGATCGCCTCACCATTCACACCAATCGACAATACCGCTTGCCCACCGAAGCCGAATGGGAATATGCCTGTCGGGCAGGTACTGCCGCGCCCTTTTACTTTGGTGAGACCATTACCACTGATTTGGCCAACTACCGGGGGGCTGACTACGAAGAATTGGGTTTGTCCGGTTCCTATGATGATGGGCCAGAAGGCGAATACAAAGGGCAGACGACTCCCGTCGGCCATTTCGATAGTCCCAACGCCTATGGCCTCTGTGATATGCATGGGAATGTGTGGGAATGGTGTCAAGACCATTGGCATGACAACTACGAAGGAAACCCTACTGATGGTAGTGCTTGGTTAACTGATTATGAGGGCGCTAGCCGTGTCCGACGTGGCGGTTCCTGGGATCTCGGTCCGAGATGTTGCCGCTCCGCATACCGCACTGGTAATCCACCCATTAACCGCGACCCCTTCGGTTTTCGAGTGAGTTGTTCAGGTCAAAGGATTATTCAAGATACGACTCCGCCTACTGTTGAAGTTGCTTGAATCCATCTGCACAAGTTTTTTCTAACTCCGAAGAGTCTGACTACGCTCAAGAATTATGCCCCTCACCCTGCAACGCATATCTCGCACTGGCCGAGGCTACATAGAGCCCTTACTCAAGGTTGGTGAGGCACAACCGCTGCATATGGTGCTGATTCCTGGTGGTAGCTTTCTGATGGGCTCGCCAGACAATGAGTTAGAGCGATTAGAACGTGAAGGCCCACAGCATCCAGTTAGCGTTGCTAAGTTTCTGATGGGTCGCTATTCAGTGACTCAAGCTCAGTGGCGAGCGGTGGCTGCGTTGCCAAAAGCCGAGAAAGAGCTTAAGCCGAATCCATCCAAATTTAAGGGGAATGATCTGCCTGTTGAGCGGATTTCTTGGTACGAAGCTGTAGAGTTTTGTGATCGCCTTACAAAACACACAGGCCGTCCGTACCGCCTCCCGAGTGAGGCCGAGTGGGAATACGCCTGTCGGGCGGGGACGACGACCCCATTCAACTTTGGTGACACGATCACGACGGAGGTCGCAAACTACGACGGCGACTATACCTATGGCAATAGCCCCAAAGGAAAAAATCGTAGAACAACAGCCGCTGTTGGTCAGCTCAATAATGCCAATGCCTATGGGCTAAGTGATATGCATGGAAATGTATATGAGTGGTGCCAAGATCATTGGCATGACAATTATGAGGGAGCGCCTACGGATGGGACTGCTTGGATAGAAGGCGGAAATGATGATCTACGAGTCATACGTGGCGGTTCCTGCGACGACTATCCGAGGTTTTGCCGCTCCGCTTATCGTCTCGACGATTCGCCCGACTTCCGCAGCTACGATGCTGGTTTTCGAGTGAGTTGTTCCGCGCCCAGGGCTCTTCAGTAGCTCTTTACCCTTCTTGCGCTGTTGCCCTCTGTAAAAATATTCGTGTTACTTTTGGTAAGTCTATAAAAGTAACACGAATAGCTAAGCAAACTATTCAGTCGCGGAATCCATATTTTGGGTAGAAGATCTTGGTACTTCTGCGATGTCGTCTGGAGCATCCTCCCCAATAGCAACAGGCTTGCTGTCTCGCCAAACGACCGCGTAATGACCCAGACGGCGCTTGCGCTCCAAAGTATCGGTGACAGCTTTTCTAAGCGCATCTAAGGTTTTCTGTGCATGGGAGGAAATCTGAGTCATTGTTGTGCCTCGCGGATAAGTTGCTCAAATAGTTGGGGACTGGTAATGACGCGGTTTTCGCCCTGCTGCTCGAAGATAAGTTGTGGAAGCTCAGCATCGTTCATAAAACACTGCGTGCGATCAGCGGCAAAACTGAATTCATTTAGGAGGTTGCGCAAGCTGCGAGGAAAGCGTCGCTCAAGGTCTGACAGCGGAATATCGTGCCCTCCGTGTGCAACTCTTTCTGCAACTCGCAACTTAGATAGCCCTACGCTAGGCAATGCCAAATAGATGAGTTCCACCCACCAGTGTTCTTCGTGCAAACGTTTAATAAGTTTGAGGTAGCTTCGGCCTGAAAGAGTCGTTTCAAAAGCAAAATCTTGTCTTGCCTGAATACGAGCATTGATTTCTTTAAGAAAAAGACGGCTGGCTGTTATGAGTCCAGCCTCAGGCGCGAGTGGAGATAAGCCTGCTGCGATTAAATCAGCATTTATGAAGTTTCGGCAGTTAGCCACTGTAGGTAGATATTCCAATGCAAAGGTTGTTTTACCTGCTCCATTTGGGCCAGCAATGATCCAGCATGTAGGAGAGCCATTTATCATTGATGGTGTTCCCTGCTCAAGTTAGTAATTCAGCAGTGATTGAGTTGAGTTTGTGTATTGCACGTTCCTTCTGAGCATCGGCGATCGCACGAGCACTCTCAGCAATCAATATCGCAACTGTAGGCGGTAGTTTAGGAATTGACGCCATATAACCGCACGCTCTACAAAAACTATCGTCTAGATTTGTTGCCGAAAGAATGCGTAGCGTTTCAGCATCTCCTGCCTTTACAGCTTCCAGCGCCTGTTGATGAACAGGTAGCCAAGGTTCACCAAGTTCAAATAGCAACTTATCTATAATTTTTCGTGGATCTAAGCTCTTTATGTCCATCACTCACATAGTCAATCATCAAAGCTAACTCCGAAACTACACTCTAAGGCAGCTTCCATCAGTCTTAGGGTTTCTTCAGGCAATGTTTGTCGTTCGTTTTCAATACGATACCAGTTTTGAGCTGACATCCCAGAGGCAGAGGCGAGGTCAGTAATTGTCTTACCCTTTTCGTTTTTGATTTTGTTACGAGCCTCCTTGATCCTCTTCCCAAGATCAGGAACTTCGAGTTCCAGCGTTCTAATAACTTTCACCGTCTCAGATACTCGCACCGCATAACTCCACACAAATCATCTGTTACTCGCGCAGTTTAACGCCACTTTTATCATGTTTAGTGTTTAACTTGACGCTTTTAACGTAACACGTTAAAAATGATTTTATTCACTTCAATCCTTTGAAGAAAAGGACATGGCTATATTTGTTGTCCATCCAGAGAAGCTTTAGACGATGCAATCAAATTTCAACGAACCACCTGACATAGACGCGATCGCCCGAAACCTCATCGCACTAGACCTCGCCCACCTCAGCCCTGAAGAATCAGCCCAGTACGAGCACGAGCTCTCCGTACTCGCTGCTATGAATGAAGCCCTAGAAGCTGCCGAGATCGCACTCAAAACCGCAGACCCACCTGACTTCTGGCAGCAACTTCACCCGCGCCTCTCAGATGCTGCTGCGCTAGTGGGCAGTCAAATAGCCCCTCTGCTTGCCCCCAACGCAGAACGCAGCTTCGAGCTATCCGATCCACCAGCGCCTAAACCCCTAGAATTATCAGTTCGCGGATCCTCCCGTTAAAAGCTCTATCTACTCACCATGAATAAATGGATCGCAGAAAACAAACTCGAAATCGGTAGTGCCATCGTCGCTGCCTGCCTCCTCGCCGCCAACAGTGGCAGCATCCGCACCTACATGCAGCAGAGCGCCGCTGAAAAGCAAGCCTACAGCGCAACCATGCAGAAAATTGCTCTCATAGACGCGGCTGAGCTGGCTAGAAAAGAAGCTGAACCTATCGCAAGGCAGCGCTACCTAGACGGCTGCGAGCTGGTCTTTAACCTCGATGACCAGGGCCTCTACACCGCGCTAGTCAAAGGCGCTCCTGTAATCAAAGGTGACTACGCCGCCTTCTACGCAGATAATCCCAGCGCCGAAATCAACCCTGGCCATGTCTTGCCCGCTGGAATGATTGTCTGCGATGCCTACGGTAACAGCGCCGTGCTGGGATATTCAAATGCCTCATCCTCACTGCCAGTAGCGCTGTCTTTTTTAACCACGACCGATAAAGCGCTAGTAGAAAGCGTTCTATCGCAGCACCCTGACGCCCAGCGACCCAAAGCCGTCAACTAGCTTTGCCCCTGAAATAAGTCTGAAAGAACGTCCAAGCACCCAACCATCAAAAGAGGGAGTACCCATGCCTAGACAAGACACCTACGGTTACCACAATCGACAAGCACCGAGCGGTCGCCGCCGCCGAATCTACCGGCAAAGAGCCACTGAAACCCTTAGAGAATTCGGTAGAGGGGTACGCGACAATCCCATCTTTACCTTCATCTCTTGGATCATGCTGCTTGGGCTAATCGTTGCCTTGTTTAAGGTGGCCTCTATCAATATCGCGCCCTACTACCTGCTGATGAGCTATGACGACGGCTCTGGCTGGGTCACTCAGCTGCCGCTGATTGGCGGTGTGCTTAGAGCTTGGGAGGGTACAGTCAACTCTATCGGTGCCATGCTCATCTGGGCACTAACCCAATCGCTGCAAATACTCTGGATTCTAATTGGCCTAGATCGCAAGGCCCATGCCAATGCGCTGAGAGAATCTGCCAAGTTTGAATTCGGCTCGTTTTCTAGCGCTGCTAGCGCAGAACTAGACTCGGATCGCTACACCCGCCGCATGGCCCGTAAGTCCCGCCGCATCCCGTTCTTCTTCGTGCGCTGGTCGCTGCTGCTGGGCCTTTGTGCCTACGTTGCAGATCTCATTGTGGGCCTGCGGATCTATCCGCCTGCGGACTCACTGCGAACCATTGGCCGCGCCCTGAGCATTGGCACGACGAACGGCATTAATGGCGACAACCTCATCCAGCTGGCCATCATGCTCTTTTCATTTGAAGCGATCACCATCCCTGCCATTGTCGTCGGTCAGTGGGTATGGACTCGCAATCGAGAGTAGGCAAAAGCAATGGGGCGGTACCCACCCTCATAACAATTTGCTGCGTTTCAACTCCCAGACCATGCAGACATCACCACCAAAAGACAACAGGCGAGAAAACAAGAGAGACAATACCGTGACCATGATTTCGGTGCGCAGCGGACGAGAGCTAAAGATCCGCGAGATTGACTTTCCTCGAATTACTGCTATCAGAGAAAGAGCCGAACGAGACCTCGGCAACGGCTCAACCTGGAAACTTTTTGCTGGTGGCGCTTTCTTCTTAATCCTTATAGAACCCGTTGGCGCGCTGGTTGCAGGCACCATCGGCGGCATGTTCGTTCTTTCTTTGATCAAAGATTCGGTAACCAAAGGCGCACAGTCGGAATACATTCAGCGCACCAACAACTTTGCCCACCGCCTGAGTGAACCTGAGCTGATTCGCCTAATCAAGATGGTCGGCATCGAAGGCGTTATTGATAGTTGCTTAGAAGCTAGGGACGACGGGCAAACGCTCAGTGCCGTTGCTCAAAGACTACTGTCCGCAGCCGACGAGAAACAGCAGCAGCATTCTCTAGACGATCTGCTAGCCGCTGGGCTGTTAGAAGAGGCTAAAGCCGCTGCGCCCTCTCTCACTGGGCCGCTCACTCGCCTGGGCAGTGAGTCTGTTGAAGTCGCTGCGCTGCCGATAGCCAATAGTTCTTCTGCCGATAGTTCCTCTACTAATCTTTTGTCCCAATACCTGGGTGACTACTATCCATTCGCTTCTGAGCAAAGCGACCTGGACAATCATCAAAGCAATGAACAAGATCACGAGCAGGCTATCCGCCGTCAGATGGCGCAGCCCAAATCCTCCGTTCTGATTGCAGTCGGCGGTGGTGGCAAGGGAATGTATTTAGCGAACCAAGTGCGAGTACGAGCTGCCGCCGATCCTCGCTACATTGCCTTCTGGATCGATCCAAAGGGCGTGGATGACGAGTCAGGCTATTTCGCGCATCCACAGATTGCAGCCTACCGCTTTTGTTCGACTGAGTGCTCACCAGCAGAAATCAGCACCCATATCAAAAATGCGATGCAGCACTACAGAGCGCTGTGCTACTCCTTGCCGCCTAAGACCCCTGTACAGCTAATTGTTGATGAGTGGTACTTCATCCAGGCGCAGCTAAAGGGTGGTGACGAGGAGGCCAAAGCGGCTTTGCTTGATATTGTCAGCAGCCTACGAGCGATGGTCTCTCTTTTAGATGGCGAGCATAAACATATCACCCTCGTGAGCCAATCTCCCAAAGTGAACGACATCTTGCAAGGGGGTGGCGGCATTCTCACCAACCTGGAAAAGATTGTTCTCCTTAGCAACGACGGTCGCGGCATCGATGTGTTGGATAAGTGTGCTCAGTGCCGTGTCATCCCGCGATCGCTCAATAGCCCTGAAACCTTGCAGGCGATCACTAGCGAGTCTCCAGTAAACAGAGCCATTTATGTGGCTGGGGAGTTACGGCCTATGCCAGTCCTAGAAAATTACAGCGCCTACGACAGAGATAATCAGCAGGTGCTTGATATCTCTGAAGTCTCTGTGATTAACCTTGCTGATGTTCCATTGCCTAATGGTACAACCGCTGCAATTTCATCTAAACCTGTATCTGCTGACCTAGCCTTCGCGCCTGCCGAGCATACAACAGATGAAGAATTGATAGAAGAGACCCTTGCGGGTAAGCCATTATCTTCTCTAGTTCAGCGCGTGCTAAACGCGCTAGACAATAGCTGTGATTTTCAAAAGCGATTATCTGGACTAACGCCAAAGTATGCAGTCGTTTTACTTCGCCCCTTCAGTAATGACGAGCGTGATGCGCTAAGACCTCGCTGTTACAGGCTCGCTAAGGCAGTGGCAGAAGCCTCTGATGGTCGAATCACATTAACTACGCTCAACGGTGAGGCTAGCGCGACTGGTAGCAATGTGCTGGTTATGTATCGACCTGATGGCTTCGGGTAATGCTCTCATGCCTATTCGAGCAAAGAGATATGAGCAGGGAGTTTGGGGAGATGACTAAAGACGTAGGAAATGTACCTGGGGAATGTGGGGAGAATCTGGGGAAGCCCTTTCCCCTCGTTGTTTTGGGTTCCCCAGATTCTAGAGATTCCCCGGATTCTCCCCAGAGGTTACCCAGACTTCGATTCCCCAACAGATATCGTCACATGTGCGTCGAATGACGCCACTTAATACCAGAGAACCAACCTCACGTCCAATACTTTTTACACTTTTAGGAGATTCCATTCGATGACAACAGCAGATATTTATTTGGGTTTTGATCCAGGCAATGGCGAAACCAAAGTCCTCTCTGGCACGGGCCGCTACTCAGCGCCCAGCGTGGTAACAGAAGCAGGCATGAGCGCTAATACAATCACACTGACCTCACAAGAACGCACAGAAACGTTTTGCTATGGCTATGTTTCAAGAGAAAGCAGTGTTCAAACGGTGGCTAGTCGCCGGGGCAAAGCAGAGCAGATTCAAAAGCTGTATGCGATCGGGCTTTCGTTGCTACCAGAGATAACGGCAGGCGAGTACGTTGTACATCTGGTATGCAGCTCGCCCTATCACGGCAGCGCAGACCGCGAGCTGTTTACAAGAGAGTTGAGTAAAGAGCTTGTATTGCAGACCTCTACTCAAAGGGCAAAGGTGAAAACCAATGTGCTCGCCGTTGAGCAGGAGGGCTGGGGCCTTGTTCGAGCTACGTCATTTAAGACGAGCGCAGGCTCCGCTATAAAACAGATGAATAGAGGCGGTGTCAAGATCATTGAACTTGGCTGCGGCACGGTGAATACCTCCTTTTATGTCGATGGCAGTTTGATCGACTTCAAGACTGACCATCATGGGGTTTGGTCTTTGGCTGAGATAGTCGCGATGCTCGCAAAGAGCGAGTATCGCACCACGTTTGAAGTGTATGAGGTGCTTCAGGCTATGCGATCGCCCAGGTCGATGAAAAATTGTGATGGCTACGATCTGACCGCGAGCTACAAGAAAGCTGTCGGGATGTGGCGCGATAGGGGGTTAGCGGCAGTTCTCTCAGATGCATTGCAATCAGCCGAGAGCTGCCCCGTTGTTTGGGCGGGCGGTGGAATGCTGTTGCCCGGTCTCGGAAAAGGCTTACTAAAGAAGCACAAAAACTTCTACTGCCCGGATAGAGCCTCAGACCCAGAGTTCGCGAAATATGCTCACGTCGAAGGGATGTACAACGCCGCGATTAGAGATATTGCGAGGGCTGCTTAATGTCCGCTGACGGAAGGGTAAGGGTGACGCTGCCAGTTCGATATCAAGCGATTTTACAGCGCCATCGTGGGTCGATGTCTGATGCCAGCTTTCTCGCTTGGATGTTAGACAACATTGATCGCGGTGTGCTGAGCGTGGGCATTGAGCCCGGCCCAGCAGCGGTAACTCCAGAGGCTGTCGTGAATTGCTTGCCACCTGCAAAGGTTGTATCTGTGGTTGATGCTTTGGGTGAAGACGATGAATTTGAAGATGTTATCTAGTCATGCCGATTGTTCAGTTGAGGTGTTATTTCCCCATGACCACTCGCAAAGATGCCACCACCAAAGAGCCTTCTGTAGAGAGCCCCCTTTAGCTGCGTTCTGCCTCCAAGAAGATGTGTAGAAGCCTTTTAGAGAGGCCTGGGAGGAAGGAGAGAGAAGGAGCTTGGTCGTCTCAGTGCATGAGCCCTGCGCTGATTTATTCGTCTAGCCATATGGCTTTAAGCAGTTATTTCGGATGGATAAGCTGACAGAGTGTCGTGTCAATTTTTCTGTTGTTGTTACAAGAGTGTTTTGATGGGTGTTTTGATGACTGATGATTTACCAGAAGAAATTTCCGAACGCTTGCAATCATTTTTGGTACGGCGTCCTAGCTGGACACAGGCGCGTGTGATGCAGAATGCGCTGTCATTGTTCCTTTTGCAGAACGGCGTAAACGACCGAGCCGTTACTCGGATGTATCTTGAGTCGATGTTTCCAGAGAGCGTGCCTGAGAAAGGAGGTGTGCAGTGAGTATTCGCCAAATTCTGCAAGTTTGGGAACATGAGTTTTCTCATCCCCATCAAGCTGTCATGTTAGCGCTAGCTGACCACGCTCATGAAGATGGTACGGGCATTCGACCTTCGATCAAGCGCATTGCTTGGAAGACGGGCTACTCAGAGCGTTCGGTGCAAAACATCATGGCTCAACTGCGGCAGCTCGGCGTTTTGGTGATCGCTGTGCCTGCAACGCACAATACGCCTAATGAATATCGATTTGACTGGTCAGTGGCAACACCCAAGCCTTCGTTTGACGACTTTGTAGCTCAGAAGAAAGGCCAAAAAAGTAGGGGTGCAAAGTCTGCACCCCTGTTAGAAACGTCCAAAAGTGAGGCTAGGAGGGGTGCAGTTCCCGTGAAACAGGGGTGCAGTAGCGATGCAGCAGGGGTGCAATTGCCGTGCAGGAGGGGTGCAGTTCCCGTGCAGGAGGGGTGCAAACAGTTGCACCCGATCCGTCAACAACCTTCTAGAGAAACGTCAATAGAAACAAAAGAACCGGCAGATGAGCCAAAAGAAGAAATTTTGCGATTTGGTGTGGTGACCTATCGGCAGCCGCCGGATGAAATTGACTTTGCTGATCTGTGGGCGACGAATCCGGGGATGGCGAAAATGGAGTTGCGGGCGATCGCACCCGGCCATAAACGTCTGGATATGGTTGCTCATGGATTTGGCCAGTGGTGGGCTGGCCCAGGGCTAAATGATTTTGATGAGTGTCTGATCAAAGCATGTCAGAAGCGGAAGCGAAAGTTTCAGCAGCCTGATAGCGTTGGTGATGCGAAGACATTTATCAACAACATGCTGAGATCTGGAGACTGGGCTAACTTCTCACTGCGTTGTGATGAGGCGAAGAAATTACGTGATTGTGCTGCAACCATAGAAGTAAACTCTCAAACTACTACAGCCATATTCTCATCAGCGAATACTTTAGCCCGCTCTGAAGCAGAACAGCGAGAGGTCTCGGTTGGATTGGCCAAGTTCAAACTGAGCCAAGGTGATATTGTGAGAGCTAAAGAAATTGCAAAGCTCCATAGCATTCCATATGCAGAGATTGGCATAGCGGTGGATAGCTCAGATCGAAGTACGCCCGTCGGTGCAACTTAGTCATTAGGCCTCTTTCATAATAGGAGCCATGGTATTTTGGTAGACCTTGGTTCACTGTTTCCCTCACAGACAGATGCACTACGAAACCAGCCAAGTGCTGAGTCATCGCCAGTTTTATCGTCGATTCGGTGTCCAGAGGGCAACTTTTAAGCTCATGGTCAAAGGCCTGAGCGCTCAACTTCCGCTGATGAAAATGCGAGGTCGGCCGCACAAACTATCGATTGAGAACTAGATTCTAGTGGCCCTAGAGTATTGGTGTGAGTATCGCACCTACTTCCATATTTCCACCGATTGGGCCGTCTCAGAATCGACGATTTGTCCATCGGGTCGAAACCGAGCTGATGGTATCGGGGTTGTTTCGACGGCCTGGCAAGAAACACTTGGTACAAGGCATCGGCCAGTACGAAATGGTCATGATTGATGTGACCGTAATATCCTTGAAAGAAACCTTTCTCGAATTTGCATGAATAAAGGGGGGAATAGTCAACATAATAAAAGTGCTCTAAGGAGTTTGAAAATTGACATAGCAATTAGAAATACAGTGTCACTACTTTATAGTTGTTTTTGCTTTCGCTCCGACTTTTACAGCAGAAGTTTCTCTTGCACTAGTTAATCAGATAAAGATTCATTTTCTCCAAAGCGTTGAATGGCTTTTCCTCCGACTAATAGTCCAAGTAGAGTAATCACAGATGGCTCTACGGGATTGACTATGCATTGCCAGTAGGAAAATGCCAGCAGATGAGACA
>ERZ1740067.371-NODE-371-length-36512-cov-17.361055_pt1 | contig 36512 bp, 24 predicted proteins | sample MGYA00581736_ERZ1740067 | MGnify/ENA primary metagenome ERZ1740067 (study PRJEB43018, sample SAMN04849236) | marine metagenome | isolation source: floating plastic debris | place: Pacific Ocean | collected 2008-08-27 | study: EMG produced TPA metagenomics... | reverse complement strand
GTGCCTGGATGGCTCCTCAAGATCAGCCCCACGAGAACTTTGTATTCCCTGAGGAAGTACTGCCTCGCGGTAATGCTCTGTAGACATTGGCTTGCTGACTTTTTACAGTAAGTAGTTTTTCGACGAACTATTAGCAGGTAAATTGCAAAATGCCCTCCGGATTTATCCTGGGGGCATTTTTTTACGACATTTTCGCAGCGCCATTTATGGCGCCATTGGCACAGCTGCAAAATTTTGAAACGTGCCAGTGGTCTGTAACCTGCGCCGCCCCCAACATCAAAAACTTGTGCTAACTTGATTACTGTACTGGTCCGCTAAGGCTGCTATACAAGCTGAATCAATTTGTTCTTCCATGGAAGTGATAAATGGCGGTGCGTTATAGCGATTAAAGCTTTAGCCTCAGAGCGATCAATGTCCTATTAGTAAGCGCAGGAGGTGTTGCCCATGAGTTGTAGCAGCGATATGTTGATGGGTTATCAAGTTGGAGAAAGCTGGCTGTGTACCGGACTAATCGCCGGATAAAAGACTAGGCACCAATTTTCTGCAATTTCATCATTGCAAGCAAAGGGTTAGCTTGCTTGGGCTTCGGTTCTGGATGTATCTCCGGCAGTCAAGTTCCAATTGATAACCCAGCTAGACCGCTCCTATCCACTAGGTATGCTGAAACGCTCAACCATCCTTCGGGTTTTAGGTTTGATGCCGATTGGTATTCTGTTCCGGGTAGGAGCGGATAGTTTTTTGGAGACAGTTTGGAGCGAGAGGAGAGCGACGACCATGCCCGTATTGACGTTTGAGCAAGTTCAAGATCGTTTAGCGACCTTAGATGGCTGGGAATTGCAAGGTGATGCTATTCAGCGGATCTTTAAGTTTAAAAATTTTATTGAGGCGATCGCCTTCGTCAACCGCATTGTAGAGCCAGCTGAGGCGGCGGACCATCATCCTGATTTATCGATTTCCTACAACAAGGTGACCGTTAATCTCACTACCCATGATGCTGGCGGGCTGACGGAAAAGGATTTTGACCTGGCTCAGGCGATCGCCTCTGTGGTTTAGAAGTCGCCAACTTAGTGGCACGCGCCAGGAAAGAATTTTCAATTCAGGGTGCTACTACCCAAAAAGCACCATAGGGTGTATCATTAATGGTCGGACATTTGGTCTGGGACTCAATTCGGAAGGGACTTGGAAATAGGCTGTGGCAAACATTAAATCTGCAATTAAGCGCGTACAAATTTCTGAGAGAAATCGCCTGAGGAATAAGGCGTACAAGTCGGCGGTGCGTACGTTGACGAAAAAGTATTTCCAAGCGGTAGATGCTTATGTGTCTGAGCCTGGTGCTGATGCGGAAAATACGATTAAGTTCACGCGATCTGCGGCGGTGAGCAAAATTGATAGGGCGGTCAAGCGCGGCGTTTACCATCGCAACAACGGTGATCGCAAAAAGTCTCGGCTAGACCGGTACTACAAGGCAGCAACCGCTTCCCTATCCTCTTAGTAGAAATTGGTTCTGTCGAATGTGGTTTTTGGGCAGTTCTCCTAGAATGAGTTTAGTTACCACATAGTTTTTACAAGCGGCGAATCTACCTATAGTTCTTCAGATTTTTGCCTACTGTGCGCCTTATTGATACTCACGTACACGTCAATTTTCCCGCTTTAAAGGGGGAAATCGATTCTGTGCGTGAGCGGTGGCTTCAGGCGGGGGTTGAAAGGCTAGTGCATTCTTGTGTTAGTCCTGGTGAGTTTGATGAGATCCTGGCGCTGTCAACTCGATTTCCAGAACTTTACTGTGCTGTAGGATTGCATCCTTTAGAGGCGGAAAGCCAATGGACTGAAGAGTTAGGTGAGCAAATTGCCCAAATGGCGTCTTCCTCTAATCGGGTGGTCGCTGTGGGAGAAACGGGCTTAGATTTTTTTAAGTCCAAGGCTCGTGGCCATCAGCTAGCCTCCCTTGAAGCGCACTTACGTATTGCTCACGATCTAGATTTGCCTGTGATTGTGCACTGTCGAGACGCAGCCAAGGAAATGGCTGAGTATCTTCGACGTTTTCAATCGACGAGCGTTGATCGCCCTCTGAGGGGGGTAATGCATTGTTGGGGGGGGACGCCGGAGGAAACGCAGTGGTTTCTGGACTTGGGTTTTTACATCAGCTTTAGCGGTACGGTGACCTTTAAAAATGCATCGACGATTCGGGAGTCTGCTCGGATTGTGCCTGCTGATCGCCTCCTGGTGGAGACGGATTGTCCTTTTTTGGCCCCGGTGCCCCATCGAGGAAAGCGCAATGAACCAGCTTTTGTATTTCAGGTGGCTAGCCATTTGGCAGACGCCCGGGAAGAGTCGCTGGATTCGTTGGCTGAGACGACCTTTGCCAATGCTTTAGATTTATTTGGTTTGCCCGATGCCGTTGAGATGCTTGCTTCATAGCTTCACAGACAGTGGAATGAAATTTAGCGTCTCTGAAGGAAATGCTCACCTGGAAGATCCTCGATAAAAGGCAAAAGAGATTTGAAAAGCTACCGCGCAAAAATTAGGGGGTTTCTGCCTTTTTAAGTTTTATTTATTTCAAGCTTTCACTCCCTCACGTTCTCGCCCCCGCCCCCTTTCAAACTGGTAAATGACTGCATTAATTGCGTTTATGCCTACTTACAATTTTGAGCCCAGAACCCTGCCCACTAGCCCTCCGATATAGCGCTGGTAATTGACCGCTTTTGCTGACTGCTGGTGCTGTTCTTTTAAGCGCCTACCCCTGCCCACCGCGATCGCTACTTGAGAAGAGGCATGACTGAACAAACTTATTCCGCCCCCAACTTTACTTTGCCCGACTTGGTTGAAATTCAACGGGCTAGTTTTCGATGGTTTTTGGAAGAAGGGTTGATTGAGGAGCTGGACAGCTTTTCCCCCATTACCGATTACACGGGTAAGTTAGAGCTGCACTTTTTGGGCAATCGCTACAAATTGAAGCGTCCTAAGTACGACGTGGATGAAGCCAAGCGGCGGGACGCCACCTATTCGGTGCAAATGTATGTGCCAACGCGTCTAATTAACAAAGAGACGGGCGACATTAAAGAGCAGGAAGTGTTCATTGGGGACCTGCCCTTAATGACAGATCGCGGCACGTTTATTATCAATGGTGCCGAGCGAGTCATTGTTAATCAGATCGTCCGCAGCCCTGGGGTTTACTACAAGTCAGAGACGGACAAGAACGGACGTCGTAGCTATAGTGCCAGCTTGATTCCCAATCGGGGAGCGTGGCTCAAGTTTGAGACTGATAAGAACGACATGGTGTGGGTTCGCATCGACAAGACCCGCAAACTGTCGGCACAGGTGTTGCTCAAGGCTTTGGGCTGGAGCACCGCCGAGATTTTGGATGGACTTCGCCACCCGGATTATTTGGAGCGCACCATTGAGAAAGAAGGGGACTTTTCGGAAGATGAGGCCCTAATGGAGCTTTATCGGAAGCTACGCCCCGGTGAGCCGCCTACTGTATCTGGTGGTCAACAGCTACTGGAGTCTCGTTTCTTTGACCCCAAGCGTTATGATCTGGGCAAAGTGGGTCGCTATAAGATTAACCGCAAGCTGCACTTGAATATTCCTGACGTGACCCGGGTTCTGACCCCGCAGGATATTTTGGCGGCGATCGACTATTTGATCAACTTGGAATACGACCTGGGCAGCACCGACGATATTGACCACTTGGGTAACCGTCGCGTTCGCTCCGTAGGTGAGTTGCTGCAAAATCAGGTACGGGTGGGTCTAAATCGCCTGGAGCGGATTATTCGAGAGCGGATGACCGTGTCTGATTCGGACACCCTAACCCCAGCCTCTTTAGTGAATCCCAAGCCGCTGGTGGCAGCCATTAAAGAATTCTTTGGATCGTCCCAGCTATCTCAGTTTATGGATCAGACGAATCCCCTGGCTGAGCTGACCCACAAACGCCGTCTAAGTGCACTAGGACCTGGCGGTTTGACCCGTGAGCGGGCAGGCTTTGCGGTGCGAGATATTCACCCCAGTCACTATGGGCGCATCTGCCCTATTGAGACTCCTGAGGGACCAAACGCAGGGCTCATTGGATCATTGGCTACCCATGCCCGGGTCACTCCTTACGGCTTTATTGCTACCCCGTCTTACCCGGTGGAAAACGGCAAAGTGCTGAAGGATAAGCCGCCGCTTTATATGACTGCGGATGAAGAAGACGATTTACGGGTGGCTCCGGGAGATATTCCCCTGGATGGCGACGGTTACATCATGGGCGAGACGGTGCCGGTGCGCTACCGACAGGAATTTACTACCACCACCCCGGATCAGGTGGATTATGTTGCCGTATCACCAGTGCAGATTATTTCGGTGGCAACGTCGCTGATTCCCTTCTTAGAGCACGATGACGCAAACCGTGCATTGATGGGATCTAACATGCAGCGCCAGGCAGTACCCTTGCTGCGTCCAGAGCGTCCCCTGGTGGGAACGGGCTTAGAGGCTCAGGCTGCCCGTGACTCGGGAATGGTAGCGGTTTCCCAAACCGACGGCGTAGTCAGCTATGTGTCAGCAGACAAAGTGATCATTACCGATCCCGACGGCAACACCCACGAGCACGTGCTGCAAAAGTATCAGCGTTCAAACCAGGACACCTGTTTAAACCAGCGTCCCCTTGTGTACTACAACGAGCGGGTGAAGGCGGGACAGGTGCTAGCCGACGGTTCGGCCACTGAAGGGGGCGAGCTAGCCTTGGGGCAAAACGTGACCGTCGCCTACATGCCCTGGGAAGGTTACAACTACGAGGACGCCATCTTAATTAGTGAGCGTCTGGTTTGCGAAGACGTCTACACGTCGATTCACATTGAAAAGTATGAAATTGAAGCCCGTCAGACGAAACTGGGACCGGAAGAAATTACCCGGGAAATTCCCAACGTGGGTGAGGACACCCTGCGGCAGCTAGATGAAAACGGCATTATCCGTATTGGTGCCTGGGTGGAATCCAGCGATATTTTGGTGGGTAAGGTGACGCCGAAGGGTGAGTCGGACCAGCCGCCAGAGGAAAAATTGCTGCGGGCAATTTTCGGCGAGAAGGCGCGGGATGTACGGGATAACTCCCTGCGGGTCCCTAACGGTGAAAAGGGGCGCGTGGTGGACGTGCGAGTGTTTACCCGGGAGCAGGGCGATGAGCTACCGCCGGGAGCCAACATGGTGGTGCGCGTTTATGTGGCCCAGAAGCGGAAGATTCAGGTGGGCGATAAGATGGCAGGCCGCCACGGAAACAAGGGAATTATTTCCCGGATTTTGCCGGTGGAAGATATGCCCTACTTGCCTGATGGATCGCCGGTGGATGTGGTTTTGAACCCTCTGGGTGTGCCGTCCCGGATGAACGTGGGGCAAATCTTTGAGTGCCTGCTGGGCTGGGCTGGAGATTGTTTGGGGATGCGTTTTAAGGTGACGCCCTTTGACGAGATGTACGGAGCAGAGGCGTCCCGGCGCACAGTCCATGGCAAGCTTCAGGAAAGTCGTGATGAAACCGGTATCGATTGGTTATTTGATCCTGATAACGCTGGAAAGATTCAGGTATATGACGGTCGCACCGGGGAGCCTTTTGATCGAGCTGTGACCGTGGGTAAAGCCTACATGCTGAAGCTGGTTCACTTGGTGGACGACAAAATTCATGCCCGGTCCACCGGTCCCTACTCCTTGGTTACCCAGCAGCCGTTGGGTGGTAAGGCTCAGCAAGGGGGACAGCGTTTTGGTGAGATGGAGGTTTGGGCTTTGGAAGCCTTCGGAGCCGCTTATATCTTGCAGGAGTTGTTGACCGTTAAGTCTGACGATATGCAGGGACGTAATGAGGCGTTGAATGCGATCGTTAAAGGCAAGACTATTCCTCGCCCAGGAACCCCTGAGTCGTTCAAGGTATTAATGCGGGAGCTTCAGTCGCTATGTTTGGATATCGCAGTTCACAAGAGCGATATTCAGGAAGATGGAAGTAGCCGTGAGGTTGAAGTTGATCTGATGGCAGATGTAAGTAACCGTCGCGCTCCCAGCCGACCCACTTACGAAGCGTTTGCTGAAGGAGGAACAACCCCGCCTCCGGCACCGGTGCCTGAAGAATCCCAAGGTCAGGTGGGCGTTTGATGAATTTTTAGGGAAACTCCGTTTTTGGGGTTTCCCGCGCAACACCCATTGTTGTGCCTGTGCTTGATTTTTTACAGTTTTACCTCAGTTACCCCCCATAAGTAATGTCTAAGCTTAAGCAGCGGTTTGACTACGTCAAAATTGGTTTGGCTTCTCCAGAGCGTATTCGCCAGTGGGGAGAGCGTACGTTGCCTAATGGGCAAGTGGTTGGGGAGGTGACTAAGCCGGAAACAATCAATTATCGGACGCTGAAGCCGGAAATGGATGGTTTGTTCTGCGAAAAAATCTTTGGTCCGGCAAAGGATTGGGAATGTCACTGTGGCAAATATAAGCGGGTGCGCCATCGGGGTATTGTGTGTGAGCGCTGCGGCGTTGAAGTTACTGAGTCCCGGGTGCGTCGCCACCGCATGGGATATATCAAGCTGGCGGCTCCGGTGACCCATGTTTGGTATTTGAAGGGGATACCCAGCTACATGGCGATTTTGTTGGATATGCCCCTGCGTGATGTGGAGCAGGTGGTGTACTTCAACGCCTACGTGGTTTTGGATCCTGGTAATGCTGAGAATCTGAATTATAAGCAACTGCTCAGCGAAGACCAGTGGATCGAAATCGAAGACCAAATGTATGAGGAAGATTCCACCCTCGAAGATATTGAGGTGGGAATTGGAGCTGAAGCGATTCAGCGTTTGTTAGAGGATATTCCCCTTGAAGAAACGGCGGAGAGGTTGCGGGAGGAGATTGCTTCAGCAAAGGGGCAGAAGCGCGCAAAGCTAATCAAGCGCCTGCGGGTTATTGATAACTTTATTGCTACCCAGTCTCAGCCTGACTGGATGGTATTGAACGTTATTCCGGTGATTCCTCCAGATTTGCGCCCTATGGTGCAGCTAGACGGGGGGCGATTTGCTACCTCTGACCTGAATGATCTATACCGACGGGTTATTAACCGAAATAATCGTTTGGCACGGCTTCAGGAGATTCTGGCGCCGGAAATCATTGTGCGTAATGAGAAACGGATGCTGCAGGAGGCGGTAGACGCTCTAATTGACAATGGTCGCCGCGGACGGACGGTGGTAGGAGCGAATAATCGCCCCTTAAAGTCTTTGTCAGACATTATCGAGGGTAAGCAGGGGCGCTTCCGGCAGAACTTGCTGGGTAAGCGGGTTGATTACTCTGGGCGTTCGGTCATTGTTGTGGGTCCTAGCCTGAAAATTCACCAGTGTGGGTTGCCTCGAGAAATGGCGATCGAGCTGTTCCAGCCTTTTGTGATTCACCGGCTTATTAAGCAGGGGCTGGTAAATAACATCAAGGCAGCGAAAAAGATGATTCAGCGCAATGATCCCCAGGTTTGGGATGTGCTGGAGGAAGTAATCGAGGGGCATCCGGTGATGTTAAATCGAGCGCCCACCCTTCACCGATTGGGGATTCAAGCATTTGAGCCCATCTTGGTGGATGGTCGTGCAATTCAGCTTCACCCATTGGTTTGTCCTGCATTTAATGCGGACTTTGATGGCGACCAAATGGCGGTTCACGTGCCACTGTCTTTGGAGGCTCAGGCGGAAGCGCGGCTGTTGATGTTGGCGTCGAATAATATTTTGTCTCCTGCAACGGGAACGCCTGTGGTGACCCCTAGTCAGGATATGGTTTTGGGCTGTTATTACTTAACGGCGGACAATCCGGCACAGCGATCTGATGTGCGTCGCTATTTTGGCAGCATGGAGGATGCGATTACGGCCTATGACCAGGGGTTGGTGAATCTACATACCTATGTTTGGTTGCGGTATGAGGGTGAGGTGGATGCCAATGAGGCGGAAGCGGAGCCGTTGGTTATTACCGAAGACACAGTGGAGGTGCCTTTGAAAGGGGCGCCCCCGACGGTGCATGCTGGAGATGTGCTGATGGCTGGGGCTTCCCTGGCGGAGTCGGTGACCACGGAGGTGTCAGGGCAGGTGTTGCGAGTTACGACTGACGCGGTGGTGATTCGTAAGGCGATCGCCGCAGAGGAAGCAAGCGTGGGTGACGGCGAAGTGACTCGGCTGTATTTTGGCTCTAAGAGCAATACGCCTTTACGACTGGTGCGAGAAAATAGCGCTGGGGAGGTGGTTTCCCAGTACATTCGAACGACGCCAGGACGGATTATCTTCAACCATCAGATACAGGAGGCGATCATCCGTTAGCGCCACTACAAAGAGCGAGTTAAGGGAGAGCCCTTAGGGCAGCCTCTCTCTTGAACCGTATTACTCTGCCCAAAATACTGCCCAGTAATCCCCCAGCAAACACGTAGCGCTATACCGTCCGAGGAATTATGGCTGACAAAACTCCGGCAAAACCTGTTTTCTACAACCGCATCGTCAACAAGGGGCAGCTTCGTAAGCTGGTTGCTTGGTCGTTCACCAACCATGGCACCGCTAACACTGCCCACTTGGCTGATGCTTTAAAGGACCTAGGCTTCAAGTTTGCCACCCGCGCGGGGGTTTCCATTAGCGTAGACGATTTGCAAATTCCGGCGGTGAAGCGCAAGTTGCTGGAGGCGGCGGAGGAAGAAATTCGTCGTACCGAAAGTCGCTACGAGCGCGGGGAAATTACAGAGGTAGAGCGCTTCCAGAAGGTAATTGACACATGGAACGGTACCAGTGAAGAGCTGAAGCAAGAGGTGGTGCGCAATTTTGAGGCGAATAACCCCCTTAACTCGGTTTATATGATGGCGTTTTCTGGGGCGCGGGGTAATTTGTCCCAGGTGCGTCAGCTAGTGGGAATGCGGGGATTGATGGCGGATCCTCAAGGTCAAATTATTGACTTGCCTATTAAAACCAACTTCCGTGAGGGCTTGACGGTAACGGAGTACATTATTTCTTCCTATGGTGCTCGTAAGGGACTGGTAGACACGGCATTACGTACGGCGGACTCCGGGTATTTGACCCGTCGTTTGGTGGACGTTTCCCAGGACACCATTATTCGTGAGCACGACTGTGGCACTGAGCGGGGCATTACCGTACGTCCCATGACGGACGGTGAACGGGTGCTGATTCCGCTGGAAAATCGCCTGCTTGGTCGGGTTTTGGCACGGGATGTGCTGCACCCTGAAACCGGTGAGGTGCTGATGGAGCGTAACCAGGCATTTTCTGGCGGCCTGACCAAGATGATCGGTGAGACCAAAGTTAAAGAGGTTTTCCTGCGATCGCCCCTAACCTGTGAAGCGGCACGCTCTGTGTGTCGCCAGTGCTATGGCTGGAGCCTTGCCCATGGGCAAATGGTGGATCTAGGGGAAGCTGTTGGTATCATTGCTGCCCAGTCTATCGGCGAGCCGGGTACACAGCTCACCATGCGTACTTTCCACACCGGTGGTGTATTTACCGGGGAAGTGGCCGATCAGGTGCGGGCTCCCTACAATGGCACCGTGCGCCATCCGAAGAAGTTTAAGGGGCGTCCCTTCCGTACCCGCCATGGGGAAGATGCTTACGTGATGGAAGCGGCGGCGAAAATCACCATTGAAGCAGACGGCAGCAACAAGAAATTCCAGTTTGAAGTGAATAAAGGGGCAATTTTGATTGCTCGCGATGGCGACCCAGTGTACGAGGGGCAAATCCTGTCAGAGGTGCCAATTTCTGGGCGCACTAAAAAGTCTACGGAGAAGGCGGCTAAGGACGTAGCCGCTGATGTTGCTGGGGAAGTGATGTTTGACGGCATCATTCCCGAGGAGAAAAAGGACCGTCAGGGTAACACCACTCGCATTGCTCAGCGGGGTGGTCTGGTTTGGGTGCTGTCGGGAGAGGTTTACAATCTACTGCCGGGGGCGGAGCCTTCCGTTGGCAACGGCGATAACGTTGAGACGGGCAGTGTGTTGGCAGAAACTCGTCTGGTTACAGAGCACGGCGGTATTGTGCGCTTGGCTCCTGAAGACGAAGAGGCAGAGAAAAAGAGCAGCAGCCGAGAGATTGAAATTATTACGGCGTCGGTAATGCTGAACGACGCGCGGGTGCGGGTTGAAAGCAGCCAAGGGCGCGATCACTATTTGATTGAAGGGGCGCAGGACCAGCTATTTTCTTTGATTGCGGCGCCGGGGACTAAGGTGCAGCACAATCAGGTGGTGGCTGAGCTGGTGGACGATCGCTATCGCACCCAGACAGGGGGCATCTTGCGCTACTCCGGTGTTGAGGTGGCGAAGCGCAGCGGTAAGGGTAAGCAAGGCTTCGAGGTGATCCAAGGGGGAACGCTGCTGTGGATTCCTGAGGAAACCCACGAGGTTAACAAGGACATCTCCCTGTTGATGGTGGAGGATGGACAGTTTGTGGAGGCAGGAACGGAAATCGTCAAGGATATTTTCTGCCAAACTTCTGGAATCGTAGAAGTCGTTCAAAAGAACGATATTTTGCGGGAAATTACCATCAAGCCTGGCGATCTCCGGATGATTGATGATCCGGATATTATTGCCACAGTGGACGGTCGCCTCTTTAACGCGGGCGAAGAGATTATGGCTGACGTAACCGCTGAAGGGCTGACCCAGGTGGAGTACATTGAAACCCCTGAAGGGTCGGCACTATTGCTGCGGTCCGTGTCTGAGTTCCAGGTCTCTGACGAGCCTATGGTGCCTAGCCAGGAAGCTAGCGATGAGGCGGAGCGGGCCATTAGCCTACGGACGGTGCAGCGATTGGCCCATAAGGATGGCGATCGCGTCAAGTCCGTGGACGGCGTAGACCTGTTGAAAACGCAACTGCTGTTGGAAATTGATGGTAGCGCGTCCCAGTTAGCGGCAGATATTGAGCTGGTGGGTGTCGACAGCGATGAAAATGACTTGCGATTGCAGCTAGTGATTTTGGAGTCGCTGGTAGTGCGTCGAGATATTGCGGCGGATACCACCCAGGGCAGTACCCATACCCGTCTGCTGGTTGGCGACGGCGACCATGTGGAACCCAACGCGGTGGTAGCACGCACGGAGATTCAGTGTAAAGAACCAGGAGTGGTACGAGGCATTCGCGATGATGCGGAAATTCTGCGCCGGTTGCTGGTGGAGCGTCCCGGTGACCTGGTGTCTTTGGATCTTGAGGGACAAACGCCTCTAGTAAGCCCTGGGGATATGGTGGTCGCTGGAAAGAGCAAGGTGGCTGACGGTGTGTTGGCTACGGAGTCCGGTCGCGTTGAGGGCGTTGCTGATGGTCAAGTGGCTTTGCGTCTAGGACGTCCTTACCGCGTTTCTCCCCAAGCGGTGCTGCACATTGATGACGGTGATTTGGTACAGCGGGGAGACAACCTAGTATTGCTGGTGTTCGAGCGGGCGAAAACGGGAGATATTATCCAAGGTCTACCGCGAATTGAGGAACTACTGGAGGCACGTAAGCCCAAGGAAGCCTGCATTTTGGCTCGTCGCCCGGGGACTGCCCAGGTTGTTTACAGCGACGATGAGATGGTGGAGATTAAGGTGATCGAGTCCGACGGCACCATTGCTGAATACCCCATTGGCATCGGCCAAAGCGTGATGATTCCCGATGGACACACGGTATCGGCGGCGGAAGCTTTGACCGATGGTCCTTCTAATCCCCACGAGATTCTCGATGTGTTCTACAACTACCACCGTGAATCTATGGCCTCCTATGAGGCGGCGCTAGCAAGTTTACAGGAGGTGCAAACCTTCCTAGTAAACGAGGTGCAGTCGGTGTATCAGTCCCAGGGCATTGATATTTCCGACAAGCATATTGAGGTGATCGTGCGGCAAATGACCAGCAAGGTGCGTATTGACGATGGCGGCGATACGACCATGTTGCCTGGGGAGCTGATTGAGCTACAGCAGGTGGAGCGGGTTAATGAGGCGATGTCTATTACTGGGGCTGCGCCTGCCCTATATACACCGGTGCTGTTGGGAATCACCAAGGCATCGCTGAACACCGACAGCTTTATTTCAGCAGCAAGTTTCCAGGAGACTACCCGGGTTCTAACGGAAGCGGCGATCGAAGGAAAGTCAGATTGGCTTCGGGGTCTTAAAGAGAATGTGATTATCGGTCGTTTGATTCCTGCGGGTACTGGCTTTAACGCCTATGACGATGGCAGTGCTGATATGGATGGTGCCTATGAAGGGCGTCAGCCAGTGGACGGTGCTGTGTTGATTGGCGATAAGGAAACCTTTGGAGACAATATGATTCTCGACGATCGCACGGCTCGAGCTTATGAGCGAGAGGGGAATCTAGACTTGTCCTCGGAGGTGATCGGTGGTGGTCGTAATCCTGCCATCTTGGAAGATGAGGAGATGGTTGATGACCAAACCGCCAGCGCGGCCGTAAGGCGCAGCGGCGTGGCTGACATTGGCGAAGTTTTGGACGCCGCCAATGAGGCTCCCAAGGAGGGCGAGGCTGAAGGATAAGTTGCTCTGTTGCTTTGTAGAGGAATGCCGGGGCGATTGCCCCGGCATTCCTTCGCCCATAGATTGTGCATAGATAAAAATGCTCAGGGTAAGTATCTGGAGAAGGCACAAGAGAGAAACTCCTCTAGCCGATGACCAGAGTTAAAACTATGGTTGATTCTTTAATTAATAGAACAGTCAGCGATTGATTGCTGAGGGCGATCGCTCGTGAAGGGTTGGCCAAGCCTACGGTCAGGATTCAGCCTCATTACGTGACGCAAAACTGCCCTGTTTTCTATCGAACTGACCATACCCAAAAAGAAAAGGTCAAAACTGGTTTTACTTACTTGAACCAGTTTTGACCTTTTTTCTGTTGTGTGATTTTTTGACCGATTTTCGGATCACCGGTAGGTTCTCTCAAAAGCCCCCAATTCGAACTATTCAAGCGATTCCAGTTCCAAACTACTCTAGAATTCGCACGTCGATCGCCGAGGTGTTAAACCCGTAAGTTTTCCCTTCTAGCTCCACCGGAGTACCAATTTTAATCTTGCTGTTGCCCAACACTGGTCCGTCATCACGAATAATCGCATTGCCTTCCAGAACAATGTACATATCAGTGTTGTATAGCTCCGGGCGCGGATCTGGAAGGGCTTTAACAGAGCCATCGGGTTGGGGCACCGACGTTGTGCGCTCTAGCAATTCCACGGACTTGACTTTGATGGTGCCGTAAGGCTGATTGCGAATCACAATTTTGGTGGACTTATTTGCCATTAGCTCATCCACCACCACCTGAGGGTCGCGCACCGAAAGTCCTCGCACAATCAAGTCAATTTCCACTGGCGTTTTATTTGCGCCCACCTGGGCAACGGAGCCGCCACTGCCGGGCAAAAATAAAATTCCGAAAATAACCGCCAAAATTGTCAGCACAGCACCTAAATCTAGAATGCTGACCTTGCCAAACAGGCGACCACGGGCATCCAACAGTTGCATAAAATCAGGGCAAAATTGCTTCAGTATCGCGCCCATTATCTCAGATACTTTTGCGATCGCCCCAAACACCTGATTCAAAACCTATTGAAGGCTGTCATCATTCAAATCTCAGCCAGTAAATACAAGGATTTTGGTCCTTAACATACTTTGTTCTGAAAAGGCGTGGACTCCCCACTGTGTCAGGCTTATGGCACTTAAAGATGACACATCCTAAACTCCATAGCTCTTTGGTGGCTGTCGTTCATTCACGTTTTAAAGGCACTGGCTGTAAGAAACTCAGCCCCCAATTTTTTTGTTTTGAAAGGGCATTTAATCTCCACTGGGTGAAACTTCTGACATTCAGTTAATGACATGCCTTTGGAAAAGGCGTTCAGCAAAGAGCATTTCAAAATACGCGTCTCAAAATACGCGTCCAAAAAAATGCATTGCCGAAGTCTCCTCGCCAATGCATTTTCTCAAGTCTTACAAATCGTAAGCTTCACAAATTGTTTGAAACCAAAATTCTCCCAGCTTGTCCTGACCGACACGATTAGGATGTATCCCGTCAGGGAGATCTGCGGGCTCAAAAATGGGATGGGCATCCCCTAAAAAAATATCCCGCTGGTCACCCTTAAGGCGCTGCACCAGCGATCGCACCCTGTGGTTATACTTTTCTGCTTCGATATTGAGCCGTGCCCCAATAGGAACGTCCCCCGCTGGGAAAAAATCCAAAATTGGCGGAATCGTCGCCACCCCCAGCTTTGCAGACGGACAACATTGAAAAATCGTGTTGATTAACGGTTCTAACCGGGCAGGCGCCTCTCCCACACTAAATTCCTGCACCACATCATTAGTGCCAATCATGAGCAAAATTAGCTCGGGAGCACCATTGGCTAACCAGCCTTTAATTCGCTGTTGAATTTGATCAATTCGCCAGCCTGAATGACCTTCGTGACGGCGATCGCTCCAACCCTGCGGTCCATTTTTAAGAGATCCTAAAAACTCAATGTCGAGTCTCGCTTCCCTCAGACGCTTCCCCAAACGCCATCGATACCCCCCTGGCACTCCGTAACCATCGGTAATCGAATCTCCAAGGGGCAAAATTTTCATACTCACGAAACCCTGCGTACCAGTGACCCAATCAAGTTAACAGAGACATTAATGGTTGATTTAGTGTCAAATGCTACGGGCACCCTAACGCAGTGGGCAACTTAAACGCTAAGTCGTAGGGAAGCAGGCAATTGAAGGAATCCAGTTTCTAGGGGATGGGGTAGAATTTGCACGTGCAACTACCAGTTTCCGTATTCAGGCGCAGTTCTAAGCATTAGGTTGGATTAAAAAGAAGTATTCAAACTTTTGAAGAAAAACACTGGAACGTTGTGCTTTGGCTATCCTGACACTAACTTTTAGAAAGGTTGGTAGATAGACTCTGACAAGCTTTAATCAACATACCCAGCGGTCTTCAGGACTAATGTTTTTTTAGGAACTGACCTTAAGAAGGTGCATAAGACTTGCGTAAAGCCTATGGCTTGTCACCGGTAAGGTGAAACTTCTGGGAAGAAATAAGTAACTACTGCAACCATCACGCGAAATTTACGAATTCTTACCGTCAAAGTAAAAGTTAAGTGAATGTAAGGTTCCATCTACAGGAGGAACCTCGGCGAAAATACTCCGTCTCCATATGGTGCTTCTTTAAATTTCTGGAATTATTCCCGAAATCGTCACACTCTTGTCGATTTCTATTTTTGTGGCAATGCGGCGACATTGCTGCGACTGCAAATATCTCTGCTCCATCGTTGGGTAACCTCAACCGGTCCAACACAACCTTTGAAGCTAAAAAAATAAATAATGGCTGACCTATTAACGACCTCAGGCACTGACAAAACGCACAGCTCCGCAACATTACAATCAATTGCTCTACCGGCAGCTCCTACGGCGATCGCCTTAATTGACGCCAGAATCCCCCATTTGGATTCTTTGGTGGCAAACATCAACGCGGACATCCACCCCATTGTTCTGAAGGGGACTGATGATTTCCGGGCGATCACAAAAATCATAAGCCGCTATGGCAACCTGAAAGCGCTACACCTAATTGCCTACGGTCGTCCGGGTCAGCTCTATCTGGGTTCCAACTGGATCACCGCACAAACGCTCCACAACAACGCCGATCAGGTCAGACAGTGGGCTAAAAGTTTATCCCAAGGGGCAGATCTGCTTATTTATGGTTGCCATTCGGGAGCCTATGCCCAAGGGCAAAGCTTCCTGGAAACGTGGCGATCGCTCCTAGCCAGCAAATCCATCAATGTCGCCGCCGCCTCCCACGCCATCGGTTCGCCAACAGTGGGAGCACTATGGTCATTGGACCGCATTTTGGGGGCAATACGATCAGCTTTGGCTTGGGATGCAAAAACAATCGACGCATACCCCGCCCACTTTGGCTTTCCAAACCAGTTCTACGGCATCACTGGATTAAATACTGGTAATCAAAATGATTTGGTCACCGTAGATTTGGGAACCGGATCGGTTGTACGTGTTGATGGTGCCGGCGATCTTCCCATCCCTGGTGTTGCAAATGAATTGAGATCCAGTGCAATTGGTAGACGCCCAGAGACCAACTCTGTCTATTATCTCAACAACCGTAACCCAGGCAGGGCTCCGCTAACCTCTGCGCAAATTGGCTTTTTCGATAATGGAGTTACTCCCCAGCTAGGCAGTGGTGAGGCACTGGTTGGATCGCCTTCCAGATTCGAATTCACCTCCAATTCGAAAAATATTACTGATGGGGCAGAACCTCCTGGCGGTGGACGAGTAACTGCCGGACGCGCGGCATTCGACCAATTCAGCAATTTAGTATTTGGTCGCGGTAACGAGCTGCAATTTATTAACGTCTCTGCAACTGGAGAGCAACTTGGGCTTGCTGCTCTGGGTTACATCGGCATCAATAATGTTGTGAACAGCAGCAACCGTTTCCCTGGCGTAACCGACGTTAATTTTAATAACGGCAATACAGTTACGCCGAGCATCGATTACGACCCAAGCACTCCTGGCAACAACGCCATTGCATTCCACGAAGGCGCTGGTTCTGGAGACCTCGCCTTTGACCCTGCTGATGGCAGTTTGTACTTAGCCCTTCGCACTGATCCGGGCACCGCAACCACACCCATCACAGTTACCGACAACACAATCACCTCCATTGAGCAGGTTGGTAGAAATACCACCACTACCGAAGGAGGATTCAGAACAGGTGCCTTGAATCAACGCGGTGACGGTCGCGAAATTAGCGAACTCTATCGTATTGGGCGTCCCAACTCCGACGGAACAATCGACTTTAGCCCCATCGTTTCCAGCACCCTCACCCAAGATGGCACTGTAGAAGTCATCAACTTGCAGGCTCAACTCATTGGTACTGTTTCTGCTGAAATTGCAGGTCTTGCCTTCGGATACGACGGTGAATTGTATGCATCTGACGCTGTAAACAACGAGCTTTTGCAGCTGGATCGAGCAACCGGGCAAATCGTTCGTCGGGTAACGACGAGATTGAGCGCTGACGACCCCATCTCTCCTAATCAAGCTGTCAACATTGGTGACTTGGCAACGCTGCCCCTTCCATCGCCAGTTATTGACATTGACCTTACAAAATCTGATGGCGTTACTCAGGTTACCCCTGGCAGCACCGTTTCCTACACCGTTACAGTGGCTCACAACGGCGGCGACAACGAAATTAAGCCTCCATTTCCCCTACTGATTAACGATGCGCCGCCAGCCAGCTCAAACATCACCATTCGGAGCTGGTCTGCAACCACAACGGGAAACGCCGCTGTTAATCAAACCACCGGAACAGGCAACCTAGAAAATATTGAGGTTCAGCGGCTCGCAGCTGGAGAAACGGTTACTTTCACCATCATTGCGGACATCAGCAATAGCCCCACTGGAACCGTAGCCATCAACGAAGTGGTTGCTACTTTACCTCTAGGTGTATTGGATCCTGATTTAAGCCCCCTTGAGCGGGACATAAGGGCGATCGATGCTGATGAGATCATCGTACCCCCGGCAAACCGTCCCCCTGAGACAAGCAGCGCCTCAGGTACATTTGTTCCTAATGCCGCTACCACGGTCCCGTTGGCGTCTTTAGTAACGGATCCTGACAGCGATCCCATTACCACTTACACCATTACGGAACTCCCTACTCAGGGAACGCTGTTTATCACCATCAATGGGGTGCAAACTCCCGTAACGGCAAACACGCCCATTCCGGCAAGTGCCATCAACACGCTGGTTTACCAAAGCCCCAACCCTAATCCTGCATCGTTTAAATTTACAGCCACTGACAGCCAGGGAAACGTCAGCCCCACCGCTGGTACCTATAACCTGTCCAGCAGTATTCCCCCTGGAAACAACCCGCCCCAAACCCAAAATGCATCCTTCTCCGTTATTCCTGGCACCAGCATCGATCTGACTCAGCCTGGTGGCGTCAATCAGCCTGCTAGATTTAATATCCCCTTAAACGGAGGGGGGCTACTACCCACTGGACAAGATGTGGATGGCAGCATTTCAGGGGGAACTGACGCCTACACCATCAATACTTTGCCTGTTGGTGGTCAGCTATTTATTGGCGACCCAAACCTAGGTACATCAACGCCTGTTGCAGCAGCGGGCTTCAACTTAAGTGCAGCGGATTTCGGCAATTTATTTTTCAGGGCTGACTCAAGTTTTACGGGACCAACAACGTTTGAGTTCTCTATTTCCGACGGAACAAACTCTAGTCAAACTCCCGGAATTGTCACCCTCAACAATGTGGCCACCGCCTCGCCTCAGATTAATCTGAATGTTGGCAAAACTGACAATGTGGCCCAGGTGACTCCCGGAGCTTTGGTGCAATACAACGTCACGCTTAACAATCAAGGAGGGGCGAACGTTACTGCGGCGACACCCTTGTTGGTGACAGACGTGCCTGATGGTAATTTGACCATTCTGGGTTGGGAAGCATTTGATCAGAACGGAAATCGAATCACAAGCACAAATGTTTTAAGCCCCGTCAACGATATCCCCGGACCAGGAAACTTCGTTTTTACGTTGAACGGCGTTCAGGTTCGGCAGCTTAATGTGGGTGACTCGATTACTTTTAGGGTTTCGGCGAGGGTTGATAATGATGTCACCGTAGGGGGGAGCGTCACTAACACCGCAGAAGTGACCATCCCGCCAGCTTTGTCTCCCACTGGCAACCCCCAGGTGGTGACGGCTACGGATACAAACCAAGTGGTGGCATCGACGCCTACGACCAATCAGCCGCCGTTGACAGAAAATATCAACGAGACTTTCACGCCGGGTGTTGCCCAGCCGGTGGATTTGCCTGGGGCAGTAACGGATCCTGATAGCGATCCCATTGCGTCATACACCATAACAAAGCTTCCTGCTGGGGCTGATTTGTTCCTGTTGGTGGGGGGCGTTGAAACACCTGTGACGCCGGGCACCGTTATTCCGGCTGCTCAAGTGGGTAATTTGCGGTTTCGTAGTCCCACCAATGCCACCACGTCGTTTATGTTTGCGGCTACGGATAACCAAGGCAACACCAGTCCGGTAGAAGGCACGGTGACGTTTTCTACGACCCTTGGCACGGCTGCTCCTTCTACGCAAAATGCGTCATTTTTTACGACGCCTAACAGCATCCTTGACTTGACTGAACCTCCTCAGGGGGGTGCTACTAATACTCCGGCATTTTTCTCGCTGCCGGTGGTTGGAAGCGGTAATTTGCCGACGGGAAGCGACCCTAACGGAAATATTATTTCCAACGGGGCGGATGCCTATCGCATCGAAACCCTGCCAACCGGTGGGCAATTGTTTGTGGGCAATCCTTCTTTAGGGGGAACGGCTGTTACGACAGCGGATTTTGACCTAAGCGCCACCGATTTTGGGAACTTATTTTTCCAAGCAAATGTGGGTTTCTCTGGCACTCAATTTCAGTTCAGTATTTTTGATGGGGCGAACCGCAGTCCTTCTCAAGGGATTGTCACCATTGGAAATGTGGGAACGGTGACCCCTGGTACGGGAGGTGTGTTCCCTCCGCCGGGGACACCGACGCCTGGGGGCGGTGGAACGCCTCAGGGACCTGGTGCTCCTCCAACGACGTTGACGGTTTCGACGCCGGGAGGGACGGTTATTCCCGATGGAACGCCGCTAACTTTTGGTTTCCCTGGGCAGGCGCCTACTACGGGAGACCAGGGTAACGGCGACGTTTTGACCGGTGCTGGTCTACGTAATGGGGGTTCTCGTACGTCTGGGCAAGGTAGCTTGTTGTCTAACAATGGGCTGTTGCAGTGCATTGTGGGTAGCGACCCAATTACTCAGGTGTTTCGGGTTAACAATACGGGCGCTAATAATTTGGTGATTGATGCAATCACGGTGCCCAGTGGGTTTGCTGTGGTTGGTGATTTTGCGGGACGGGTGGTGCCGCCGGGGCAGGTACTGGAGTTGCCGATTCAGTTTACGCCGACGGTGGGCGGCACGTTTGCCGGCAATGTGGTGATTCAGACGAATCGGGCGGGGGATCCGTTTTACAATTTCCCGATCGCCGCCAAGGTAACGGCTCCTATTCCGGTTACGGATCGCTTCCCTGGATTGGAGGTGGATCGCCCGGAGGATTGTCCACCGGAGCCGTCGCCGGAGCCCTTTGGTTTTTCCATGAAGGTGCCGACGAATTTGCGGGAGCAGCCGGATTTGTCCTTGCGGGATGCGCCTCAGTTTGCTGATACTCGCTTTGGTGGTTTGTCCGCTGGGGAGATTGTTTCCCTACTGGAGAGCACTCGTTTTTCGGGGCTGTTGGGCAACGATTTGGTGATTGGTAGCCCGGGGATTGATGAGCTGCTGGGCAATGACGGCGACGATAGTTTGTTTGGCAGTTTGTTGTCTGCCCTTCAAGACAGTAGTCCAGATCGCCTAGGGGGCGGTCGCGGTAATGATTTGCTGAATGGTAATGGCGGAGATGATGTGATCTTTGCTGGGGCCGACGACGATACGGTTAATGGCGGTCAGGGGAATGACCAGCTGTTGGGCGATCGCGGCAATGACCGAATCCTGGGTGATTTGGGTGATGACCTGATTTTTGGGGGGCTAGGGCGACAGATTGCTGAACTGATTGGGGACTTGTCCGATGAGGATCGGGATGAGCTGTTTGGCAACGCGGGGAATGATTTTCTCCAGGGCAGCGATGGCAATGATTTGGTCTTCGGTGGTCAGGGCGACGACTTTGTGCGCGGCGGTCAGGGGGATGATTTTGCCCTGGGCGATCGCGGTAATGACGTGGTGCTGGGGGATCGGGACAATGACTTGCTCTATGGCGGTACCGGTAATTTTGCCATTAGCGACCCTGACGGTCAGGATACGGTGTTTGGCGGCTCCGGTAACGATATTCTCAACGGCAACGAAGCCAACGATGTGCTGAACGGTGAAACGGGAGACGATATCGTATCCGGTGGTCGCGGTGACGATATTGTGGCCGGTGGTGCCGGGCGTGATTTGATTTTCGGTGATTTGGGTGACGATTCCATTCTTGGTGGACTGGGGGCTGAGGCTCCGGTGCCTGCGGGACAAGATGGCGATCGCATTTTCGGTAACCGAGGCAATGACCGCATCAATGCTGGCGAAGGGGACGATGTGGTTTATGCCGGTAAGGACAACGACATTGTGTCCGCCGGTAAGAACAACGACATCGTGTTTGGTGACCAGGGTCAGGACACGTTGAATGGTGACCTGGGTGAGGACACCCTGGTGGGCGGTAATTTCGACAGCTTTAACCAGGAGTCTGCTGAAGATGGCGCTGACCTGATGTTCGGCGGTGGTGGCAATGACCTGCTGCTGGGTAATCTCGGGGCTGACACCTTGGTGGGCAACACCGGCAACGATTCCATTCGCGGCGGGCGACAGGAGGATATCCTGTTTGGCGGCGCGGGGAATGATTTGCTGCGGGGCGATCGCGAAGGGGATACCTTATGTGGCGATGAAGGGGACGATACGTTGTTCGGTAGCGCAGCGGGGGTCTCGGAAGCGGTGTCTGCCGCTGACGGTCGCGATGTCCTATCCGGTGGTTTGGGTAACGACGTGCTCTTCGGGAACCGTAGCGAGGACTTGCTGAACGGTGGCGAGGGCGACGACACCCTGCTGGGCGGTCGTGGTGAAGATACGCTGTTCGGTAGCCAGGGTAATGATGTGCTCTTCGGCGATCGCGGTGTCGACACCCTAATTGGCGGATCCGGTAACGATACCTTTGTGATTCAAGATAACGGTAGCGTTGACTTGATTATTGACTTCACCCCGGCGACGGATCAGCTTGCCTTTGAAGGCGGTTTAACGTTGGATGATGTGTCCTTTGTGAACGTGGGCGGTGAACGGGTGGAAGTACGCAACCCCGCTGGGGTGGCGATCGCTATTTTAGATGGCACACCGTTCTCGGCTTTGTCCATCGACGATGTGCGCGAGGAAACCTTGAATCCACCTGCCCCAACGCCCCCCGCAGGGGTTACGCCGTTGCCCATCGATCCGTTGCCCACGCCCCCTGGAACGGCTGATCCGTCTCCCACGACCCCTGAATCCCCCACCGGCGGCGCACCGGGAGCGTTAGGTGAAACTCCGGCAATTCCAGGCATCACGGAGACCCCTGGTCTGTAAAGGGATCTCTAAAGAGATCTCTTGATACACGGCATCAACACGGATGGCAACGTTATGGCGAGCTGTGTTGATGTCCCTTTCCCTCTACGGGGCAATCATGCTCCAGCAAAAAGCCCAGAGTGCGCCCGCGCCCCTGGGCTTTTTGCTGAGTAGGGACAGTGGGTAAAAGGCTAAAAAAAGCAATAATTGCAACGATTTTGTACGGGCGATCGCCGTTCTAGTCAGCCCCAAAGGTTTCTAAATTACAATTAAGTGCAATTTGAGAATCTTAATTTTGTCTCCGTAATTGTCCTGGTCGCCTAAATTTTCACTGATCGATAATTTCTAGACGACTCCAACATTTATTTCAGACCAAACCCCAACAAAAAATTCCAACAGGTAAGGAGATCACTGTGGTCGCAACCGCCCTTAATACCAGTCAATCAGAAGCAATTTTTAATGCCGCCCAGAAGCTAATGCCCGGCGGCGTTAACTCTCCCGTGCGCGCGTTCAAATCCGTTGGCGGTCAGCCCATTGTTTTTGACCGGGTCAAGGGAGCCTATGCCTGGGACGTGGACAACAACCGCTATATCGACTACATCGGCACCTGGGGCCCTGCTATTTGTGGACACGCCAATGACGAAGTGCTGGAAGCGTTGAGTGAGGCTCTCAGTAAAGGCACTAGCTTTGGGGCTCCCTGTGCGTTGGAGAATGTGCTGGCGGAAATGGTGATCGACGCCGTACCCAGCATTGAAATGGTGCGCTTTGTAAACTCTGGCACCGAGGCGTGTTTGTCGGTGCAGCGGCTGATGCGGGCTTATACCAAGCGCGATCGCCTGCTGAAATTCGAAGGCTGCTACCACGGTCACGGGGATATGTTCCTCGTGAAGGCGGGCTCTGGCGTCGCCACCCTAGGACTGCCCGACTCCCCCGGCGTACCCAAGTCCGTCACCGAGCACACGCTGACTGCTCCCTATAACGATTTGGAAGCGGTTAAGGCGCTGTTTGCCCAATATCCTGACGAAATCGCTGGCGTCATCCTTGAGCCCATTGTGGGTAACTCTGGCTTTATCCTGCCTGATCCTGGCTTCTTGGCAGGCTTGCGGGAGATCACCCAAGAGTACGGTGCGCTGTTGGTGTTTGACGAGGTGATGACCGGCTTCCGTATTGCCTACGGTGGTGTCCAAGAAAAATTTGGCATTACCCCCGACTTAACCACTTTGGGCAAAATTATCGGCGGTGGTTTGCCCGTTGGAGCCTACGGTGGTCGTCGGGACATTATGGAAATGGTGGCTCCTGCGGGGCCCATGTACCAGGCGGGCACGTTGTCCGGTAATCCTTTGGCGATGACGGCGGGTATCAAAACCCTGGAGCTGCTGCGTCGTCCTGGCACGTATGATCGCCTCGACGAAATCACCAAGCGCTTGGCGACGGGGATGTTGGCGATCGCCGGAGAAACCGGCCACGAAGCCTGCGGTGGCTCCCTCAGCGCCATGTTTGGCTTTTTCTTCACTGCGGGTCCTGTGCGCAATTACGACGACGCCAAAGGATGCGATCTGGAGAAATTTAGCCGTTTCCATCGGGGAATGTTGGAGCGTGGCATTTACCTGGCTCCGTCCCAGTTTGAGGCAGGCTTTACGTCCTTGGCTCACACGGAAGCGGATATTGATGCCACCTTAGCTGCGGCCCGTGACGTGATGTCTAGCCTGTAGATTTTGGAGCTTCAGACGTTACCTTTGACGTTGTTTTCCCGCGGGCTTGGGGGCAATTAGCGTTGAAGTGAGCGTCGAAGCAGCGTTAGTACCAATATCGAATCAAAAGCAGTGGGGGCTAGGTTCAGCTCCGCGCTGCTTTTCGTCTTTGTTGACCTTCCTAAACCCGTATTTTTTCTCCAGTGACTCATGTCACAGCTAAGAATTTAAGCTGTCACAGAAAGCTTTCACTATTATCACGATCCTCCCTCGCAACCATCACCTACACACTGAAGGCTTTTCGGGATACTAATTATGCCAAGCGATTAAGAATAGCTACAGAGATTTGGTAATGACTTCGATTCGCGAAATTGTTCAAGATGCCTTATCCCAGAGATATCTCAGTATTGATGCTGAGGATGGGCTGCGCGAATTGTTGGAAGGGAAATGCGATCGCGAAGATTTCCACGCTTTTGTCACTTTGCAGCGAGCTTTCCTGGATGGTCAGCTTGTCCAGGAATCTCGGGTGAAATCCGAAGCCAGCCCAAATTCTGAAGAAAACGCTGCCAAAGCCGGGTCGCTAGCTTAATAAAGCCCTAATTTAAGATCCGTAAGGATTTCAGCCCCGAGCACTTTTTATTTTCAAAGAGTGTTTATTATCCACTGCATAAGGCTTCTGGAGATTATTGATAATAGGCCCGCGCCCCTTAAACACTGGCTTTGCTGCGCTGAGCCGCCACAAGACGCAGTCGCCCCAGGGTCAAGGTTTGGGATAGTTTTAACGGCAGGATAGAAACCCCTTCCAGTCGTGCTTGGACCCAGCCTTCGCCCCATTTCCACTCGTGATAGCCGTCGACGCCGCCGCTTAATATTAATCGCAGGCTGTGGTCGCTAACGGATTGCACTTCGTGGTTAACGGCGATCGCTCCCTGTCCTAACGTGTAAATTACCCCCGGCGTTAATGTTTCCGGCAAGCTGTTGTAAAGCTGGCGGGGCAAGAGCCACGTGCCCCAATTTTCCGGCAGTAGTAGCAAATCGGCGATCACCTTTGCCGACGCATCCACTTCAACCCGCAGCTGACTTTGTTGAAACGTCCCCAGCATAGGTAATGTTTGATGACTAAACTTTAATGACTAAACTTGGTTGTTAAACCCGCTGTCACCACTATAGTTTCGCTCAAAAAAGTTGGGGGATAGTTCACAAAAAAAGCGGCAACATCCGAAGACATTGCCCACTTAATGATTTCTAGACTGGTTGGTGGGTCGACTCTACTGGTCCTTCAGGGCGATCGCCACGTCTTTGGCAAAATAAGTCAGAATCATATCTGCCCCCGCCCGCTTCATGCTGAGCAAGGTTTCCATCACGATTTTTTTCTCGTCAATCCATCCCTTCTGCGCCGCCGCCTTAATCATGGCGTACTCGCCGCTCACGTTGTAAGCCGCCACAGGCACGTTGGAATACTCCTTCACTCGGCGAATAATATCCATATACGCCAGCGCTGGCTTCACCATCACCACATCGGCACCTTCCTCAATATCCAGCGCCACTTCCCTGATCGCCTCGTCGGAATTCGCCGGATCCATTTGATAGGTTTTCTTATCGCCAAATTTAGGCGCAGAATCCAACGCATCCCGGAACGGACCGTAGTAGGCAGAAGCGTACTTGGCGGAGTAGGCAATGATGCCCACGTTGGTGTACCCTGCCGCGTCCAACCCCCGACGAATTGCGCCAATGCGACCGTCCATCATGTCTGACGGTGCCACAAAATCGGATCCTGCTTCCGCGTGGCACAGGGCCTGTTTCACCAGCACCGCCACGGTTTCATCGTTCAAAATTTCGCCATTTTCGACGATGCCATCGTGTCCCTCGCTGCTGTAAGGATCCAGGGCAATGTCGGTGATGATCAACATGTCAGGAACAGCTGCTTTTATGGCTCGCACCGCCCGAGGCACCAAGCCGTCAGGATTGTAGCTTTCGGTGCCCGCGTTGTCCTTCTCGTCTTCCACCACTAGGGGGAACAGGGCGATCGCCTTAATTCCCAGCGCATAAGCCCCTTTAATTTCCTCTAGCAACAGGTCCAAGGTATAGCGAAAACTGCCGGGCATCGACGACACTTCCTGCTTTTGCCCCTCCCCTTCCATCACAAAAACGGGATAGATCAAATCGTTCACCGTCAGCACCGTTTCCTGCACCATCTGACGCAAACCGGAGGTGCGGCGTAGGCGGCGAGGACGCTGAATATTGTCAACAACAGAGGGGCGATCGCCAGAGGAATTACCGTTGGCGACATTCGAGGGACGAGGTTGGGCAAGCATGGGCTGGGAGGCGGTGGGGCTGGATAGTTACTGCAAAATTCGTGATGCCAATCCTATCAAAAGACACCAAACCCACTGACACTACTAAATCAATAGCAACAATTTGCGCCGCCTACAGTGGCCCTAGCCATCACTCCTCCCGTGTTTTTTCCGTGCCGCTCTCTGCCGTTTTTAAGCCATTGGTGACGATCTCTATTGGTTAGTTTGCCGCCCTGTCAATGCGTCAATTTCAACCCCTTCCCTTCAATATAAGTGACGAAAATAGTTATAGGATCTGGCAGTTGGCTTTTAATCATTTCCGAGCCCTTTTCTACCTAAGTACTTGCTTAAACCTATGAGCGATCGCCTAATCCGAGCCATTGCCGCTGACGGTGGCATCCGCGTTGTGGGTACCATCACCACCCAACTCACAGAAGAAGCCCGCTGTCGTCACGGTTTGTCGCGGGTAGCAACGGCGGCGCTGGGGCGAACGATGACGGCAGGGCTGCTGTTGGTGTCCAATATGAAGCATCCTGATTCGCGGGTTAATTTGCGGTTTAAGGGGGATGGTCCCCTGGGGGGCATTCTGGCGGATGCGGGATTGGATGGCACCGTGCGGGGCTATGTGGGCAATCCTACGGTGGAAGTGCCGCCGAAGCCTAATGGCAAGTTGGATGTGGGGGCTGCGGTGGGTCGCGGTTTTTTACATTCCATTCGAGAGTTGGGCTACGGTCGTCCGTTTTCTAGCACTACGGAAATTATTTCCGGCGAAATTGGCGATGATGTGGCGAATTTTCTGATTAATTCTGAACAAACGCCGTCGGCCCTTTCCCTAGGCGTTTTTGTGGATAGTTCTGGGGTGACCGCTGCCGGTGGTTTTATGATTCAAATTTTGCCGAAAGCTGCCGTCGAAGAGGAGCTGGTGACCAAGTTGGAATCGCGGGTAGGGCACCTGGCTGGCTTTAGTACCCTGCTGCGGGAGGGGCGATCGCTCCCCGATATTTTTGAAGAGTTGATGGGAGATATGGGCTTGCATATCTTCCCCGAAGAGCAAACCGTGAAATTCCACTGTCCTTGCACCAAAGAGCGGATGTTTACCGCCTTAAAAATGCTAGGACCGGAAGAGCTTCAAGACATGATTGAAAAGGACGGCGGCGCAGAAGCAACCTGTCATTTTTGCAGTGAGGTTTATCAGTCCAGCGTTGCTGATTTGAAAAATATCATCGAGGAAATTCGAGAAAGCGAAATGGCAGGCAGATAAGATATTGCGGCACAGAATCGGGGAATAATCGAAGTGAACTGGCTGTGCTCCGTTAAACTTCAAACCCAATAATAGCGAAGGTTACAGCCTCTAACCTATTTGACTCGAGAGGGCGTGTACTCCCCACGGTATGAAGCTTCTGGCGCCTGACTGAGCACACGCCCCAATAAACTCCCTGGTCTTTTTTGACGTAATGATCTTCTACGTAGTTCGTCAATCTTCCGCCTATACAATCGTCAACTACTTAGAGTCATGGGGCATTAAAACTTCCGCCTCCTTTGTGCGCCCTTTGTTTTATGAGCAGCTTTGGCAAATGAAGATACTGCCATTGGGAACCTATATTTTCTCGGATATTGAGCGTCTTAATCCCGATGAGGCGGAGAGAAGCGCCAGGATTTGGGAGCAGTTAGCTAATTCAGGAAAAGGAATTCGCCTGCTAAATCATCCCACTCGTTCCAAACGACGCTATGAACTGTTGCGCAGCCTGTATCTAAAGGGAATTAATCAGTTCAACGTTTATCGTTTGACGGAACATCGTCAGCCAGAAAAATTTCCTGTCTTTATCCGAGGCGAAAATGACCATCGGGGCAGCCGTACCGGATTAATCAATACCCCTACAGAATTGGATCAAGCCGTAAGTCGACTCTCTGAAGCAGGAGAAAGCCTTGACAATAAAATCATCACTGAATTTTGTTCCACAGCTGATCAAGACGGACTTTTTAGAAAATATTCGTCCTTTATTGTGGGCGGTGAAATCATTCCCAGGCATCTTTTCTTTAATTATCAATGGATGATTAAATGCCCTGAATTGGTCGAAGAGAGAAATCTTTTAGAAGAGGAAGAATATGTAAAAACTAATCCCCATGAGTCTATGCTTCGGAGTATTTTTAAACTGGCAAATATTGACTATGGACGTATTGACTACAGTTTAATTGATGGTGTTCCTCAAGTGTGGGAAATTAACACCAATCCAATGAGCCTAAGCATCAAAGATATGGTGAACGAATTGCAGAAAAAACGGGTAGTAACCCACAGTTATTTTGCAGATACATTTGCAAGTGAACTCAAATTAATTAATGACGAAAGACCTTCGTCGATAAAAATTTTCCTTTCGACAGGACTAAGTAAGTATCGTGAATCTTACCTGATAAAAGTGGCAAAGTTTCTGCCTTTATCCCTATTGAAAATTCTTCCCTATCCCTATCAGCTCAGTACTCGCCTTAAAATTAGAACTTGGCTAAAAAGTCTAAAGCGATAGCGAGAACAATTTCTTATGGTCTAACGAAGTTAAAGTGCCCTAATCAAGGCTATGAACTTTGGCGTATAGGAAGAAATCAATATTAGATGTCCCATGAAAAGTCTCTTCCTTAGCTTTTCCAATACATTTAAAGCCTAGTTTTTTAATTGCCTTTCTGCGGTAAGCGGGAACTTGTAAAACGATGGACTGGGCATTAATCTGTGTGGCCTTTTGTAGCCTAGCTACATCCAGTTTTTGAGCAATTCCCCTCCTTTGATATTCAGGGCTGACGACCAGTCGACTCATCATTGCTATGGGGCTAGGGAGTTCGGTTAAAAGCGCTTTAATCTCTTCGAAGTCAGGAAGTTCGACTACTGTATTGTGAGTAGATAAGCGAGCTGAAGCCACTAATTCACTGTTTTCATTCAGAACAATCCAGTGAAAAGCGTGAAGATCGTGTTTGTCCCACCATTTATTTTCTACGAAAGCTTTTTCTTTGAGTTGGTGCGACCATACCCTAACTCTTAGGGTGGCGATCGCATCTAAATATGACGAACTCATCCCTGGAGATAGGGCTTTAATTTCCATACTTAAGACCACAGTCTCAAACTTTCGTCGGGCATTAAGGAGATCCAAGACCCCATGGCAATGCGATTTTGTGCCGGTAGAACAGTATGGTAATTTCGAGAATTGAAGAGGATTAACTCACCTAGCACTGGCTTTATCGTAATTGAAGGAATATCAGAAATGATTTTTTTATCGTGATAATACGTTCCCTTTTCTAGTAGCCGATCATCTTCCACTTGCCATAGTTTGTCCCATATTCTTAGCTCCCCGCCCTGAGCTGGTATGCGCAAATAAAAGTTCCACGAAAGCTGGGCTTCCATTTTAGCGATCGCCCAATCTGTTGCCCCAAGGAGCGGAAAATCGCTGTGAACGGGCGTTTCTCCCGTTCTTAATTTTGCTACTCCGGCAAAGTAACGCCCATATCCTTCCTCTGTGAGGATATCTACATCGGCAAAATATTCCCTTAAGATCCCCATCACTTTTACTGTGGGGTTAAAGGTGGTTTTGCAAACCGTAATTAAATTAGACCAGGCTCCTTCCACTCGGCGAAAATAGTTATCTTTGCCGCCCACTGTGCCCTGTTCATATTGGCTAATACCCATTCGGGTTACGGTCTTAACCGAATTAGATCGAGCAGCAAACTGTAAAAAACGTTCAGCAAGTTCCTCTGCTTCTTGATCGGTTCCGAACCTAGGAACACGAATTAGAGGAATGGTATTTTTAATCAAACCGTACAAATTTTCTTCAGTTAAAGGATAAGCATTAAAACTTTTCCACATGGTTAGATTTTGTCTGATTGAACTGGTTTAAAAAGAAAATAATTAGCGTAAATAGTGTCCTAAGCAGCGTGTATTGAGCAATAAAGCTGCCCTAAATTATGTGCAAAGAAATATATGCAAAGAAAAGGGTGGAAAATTTAGATAAAGGGGACAGCAATATCGCTCGATTAGGAATTGGGAGTATCTTGTTCTGTCATTGAAAGCTTTACCGTCAGTGCCAGGGCTCGATCCATTTCGAGACTGTTCTGGAGGTGGTGGCTGATTTCTGGCAGTGTGAACCATTGGCACCGTCCATACTCTGCTGAATCGAGCTGAATTCCCTGCCCTTCAGCGTCCGTCAGTTTCAGGCGATAGGTCAAGTTAATGCTGTGAAGACCATGGTGCTGGGGCGGCTGACTACGCTCAGAAAATCGGGTGGATAATACGCCGATAAATTCCAGGCGGCTCTCCTTAATGTCCGTCAATCCAGCTTCTTCTTGCAACTTGCGCTGGGCTGCCTTAAGGGGTGACTCGCCATGAACCATGCGCCCACCGATCACCCACCAGTCGTCGCGGGGGGGCTGTTTTCGTTGTCCCAAAAGGACGTGATCGCCCCAAATCAAAACCACATCCACACAGGCAATCACTAGGGCGTCTAGGCTTTGACCATACACTGTTGACTCTAAAAATACCCTTGAGAATTGAGGAGAACCTTCGGAAAAATGCGGCACGTTTGAAGTGTTCATACAGCCTCTCAAATCAAGTGGAAACTCAACAAACAAAAAGCAATAAATAAAAAACAACAAAAAAAGCAGGCTTGCAATCAGCCTGCTTTTCTTATCCAAAGCTTGAATAAAAGCTCAAATGTGGATCTTATTGACCCGCAGTGCGGTCAGTAAAGACCGCCCATAAGTTTTTAGCCAAAACTTTTGTAGCTAAAACCTATGAACTACCGGTAAAGATGATGTCGGGGAACTTGGCTTTTGCTTCAGAATAGGGACGCTTACGACCTTCCTCCTGCCAATAGTTAATAATCTCAGTTGCTCGGTTTAACAAACTGACCCGCTCAGCCTCAGAAATCCAATGCTTCGCTTCCATCTCGGTCTTCAACTGTTCCCAAGCGTCGTTGCGCGGCCAGAAAAAGTACGAAGTAAGGGGACTAGAGCCTTTACCTACAACTTGGTCAACAGCCAGAGCGACATTATCTTCTAACCACAAGACTTTTAGAATAAATCGGGCAGTTGTACCTTCTGGGATGGTGGTTTCTTCAGTAGACATAAATTACGCGTTGTTTATCGGTCGATAGGGTCGTGGTGACCGCCACAGCATTCTATATTACCCCACGAAGGTTTTAACAATAAAGTCAGAATCTGTTCAAAGAAACCCTAATCTTAGGGCAGACTATGAACAATCCTTTCCTGTTTTTTGCCTCATTTTTCCCTATGGCTCCTTCTTCCCCGCTTCCCATTGTTGTGTTCGATATTGACGGCGTGGTGCGGGACGTGAGCCATTCCTATCGACGGGCGCTGGCGGATACGGTGGAGCATTTTACCGGCGGGGCGTTTCGACCAACAATGACTGATATTGATGACTTGAAGGCAGAGGGGGATTGGAATAACGACTGGTTGGGCTCCCAGGAATTGGTCTACCGCTATTTTGAGTCCCAAGGTCGCGATCGTCCGTCTATCGACTTGGATTACGACACCATTGTGGATTTTTTCCAGAAGCGTTATCGCGGTCCTAACCCTGAGGATGCGTCCACGTGGACCGGCTACATTCGCGATGAGCCCCTGTTGGCAACGCCGGACTATTGGGAAAGCTTGACGGCGGCGGAGATTGCCTGGGGTTTTTTTAGTGGGGCAACGCCGGGGTCGGCCAAGTATGTGTTGGGCGATCGCCTGGGAATAAAGGAGCCGGTTCTGGTGGCAATGGGGGATGCGCCGGATAAGCCGGATCCGACAGGACTGTTTCAGGTGGTGGACCAGTTAACTGATGCACCGGAAAACGCCGTTGTGGTTTACGCGGGGGACACGGTGGCGGATATGAAAACGGTGCTGCAGGCGCGGAAGGCACGACCAGATATTCGATGTTTTGCGGTGGGTATTGTGCCCCCCCATGCGTTGGCGAACCGGGAGGTGCACCAACGTTATCGTCAAACTTTGCAAGATAAGGGCGCTGATGTGGTGTGTGATTCCGTTACGGAGCTAACGCCAGCGATGTTGCAGAAAATTGCTGGCGAGTAGCGAATGAACGACACCGAAAATTTAAGGAAGGGCGGTTTTAAGACGTGACAGCTTTAGATACAAAAGCTCTAGTTTTAAAAGCCTTAAATACACAAAGCTTTAGAGGACGTCGATGATGACAGGGATTGCATTTCTGGGCATGGGGGTAATGGGCAGCGCCATGGCGGCAAATTTAGCGCAAGCCCGAAAAGAGACCACCATCAAAATTTGGAACCGCACGGAGGATCGCCCCGATATTCAAAGGGCGATCGCCGCTGGTGCCGTCCAGTGCTATTCCATTGACGAAGCGGTGGCGGATGCGTCAATTATCTTTACCTGCCTGGGAGATGTACCCGACGTCAAGACGGTGTTGCTAGGGGACGACGGCGTTGTTAACCATGCCCAACCCAACACATTGGTGGTTGAAACCAGCACCATTGGCCCCGGCGCCGCGCGAAATATTGCCCAGGCACTGGAGGAACGGCAACAAATTCGATTCTTAGATGCGCCTGTTTCCGGCGGCGATATTGGGGCGCAACAGGGCACGCTGACTTTTATGGTGGGGGGCGATCGCGGCGACTTTGAACAAGCGTTGCCGTGGCTGGAAATTATGGGGGCGAATATTACCCTGTGCGGCCCCGTGGGCAGCGGGCAGGCGGTGAAGCTGTGTAACCAGGTGCTTTGCGCTGGACATATGGCGGCCCTGTGTGAGGCGCTAAATTTGGCGGACGCCCAAGGGCTAGACCCGAACCTGGTGGTGGAGGTGTGCAGCACTGGCGCGGCGGGGTCTTGGGCATTGGCAAATCTGGGACCAAAAATTATTGCCTCAGATTTTGCCCCCGGCTTTGCCATGGAGCATATGGTGAAGGATCTGCGGCTGGTGCTGGAAAACCTGCAGGCGGCACAAACCGTTGGCGGCGATCGCCCCCCTTTTCCCGTTACCCAGTGGGCTAATCAATGTTTTCAAAAAGTAGCCGCTGCCGATAACGGTGACGGCCGGCTCCAGGGTACCCAGGCAGCCATCCGCGCCTACCGAGAATTTTCCCCCTCCTCGCCACCGGCCACTTAAACATCGGACTTCTAAAAATCGGGATCCTAAACGCCGGGATCCCAAACACCAGGATCCTAAACACCGGACTTTTACGCCCCCACAAACTCCAGCCAGTCATAGAGTACTGGTGGCAATTGATACCGCCCCTGCGATCGCCCATCTTTTACAGACACACACACATGACGAGTCATTGCTGTTCCAATGGGGCGATTTTTGTTTTCAATACTGCCTTTGGTATTCCCCTTTACCGTTTCATTGATAAGGTCGCTTAACCACCACTGATACTCAACCTTAAACTCATCCTTATCTATTAATTGACCGTGCAAACTAACTGTTAGCAAATCGCCACAGCGACAGGGGCGGTAAAATTTTCCCTGGGTTTCCACAATAGGAATGGCGATCGCTCCAGACCAATCTTTATCCTCTTGGGTCAGGTTTATTGGAGTGGCTTCAGTTTGCTTTGTGTCTGTTTGATTAAGGACTGTTTGATTAGGGGCTATTGGATGGCCCCCCGTGATGCGATCTTCGACATAATCTTTCCGAGGGATTGTCAAAGGGCGATCCAGTTTAGCGTTCCTATGCCTGTCAAAATCCTTATTTGGATCTGAATTTATGTATGAATAGGTTGGTCGCCAGTTGCCCGAAAAAAAATCCCGCAGAATAATTCCCTTCGCCGCCAATGACGCTTCATAGGCGCCGTGACAAATATCTAAGAAGCGAGAAAAATAAACGACTCCAGCCCCATCCGTATCCTTAAACTGCACTTGATAGGAGTAGCTAAAAACCATCAAGCCCTCCAATAGGTGCCTTGTACGCCCAAAGTTGCTACCCCTAAAAATCCCATAGATTATTTTTTATAGATTATTTCAACGAAGAAAACTTTATTGATTGGCAAAAATCTATTTACCGTCCTGAAATGATTTGAACTGTAAAACGATTGAACTGAAATCGCTGGACGAAGATCATGTGCCCTCGTTTTAATTCTGAACAAACGTAACAAAAATATCTTTTGTTCTGTTGCGCAGACTACTGTTTTTCCTTGGAAACAAGCTGAATTTCAAGGGGAATGAAGCCAATAAAACCCCTGCTAAATGACCCCCTCTTCACTGTTCATTAAAAGCGTTTGAAAGCTCCAGGGAATGGTACTGTACCTTTAGACATATATTTAAGTTTATTTGAAATATTTAAGGCGAATTTAAGCATTCGCCTGTTTCAATTATTTGTGCGCTTAGATGCAGTTCGTGTCGTTTGATACTGAATGTACGAATTTTGTTCACGCTCGCCCATGTTTCGTATGTCGTCTCCACAGCTTCCCCTGCGCCGAGAGCCTGCAATGGCTGCTTCAAAAAATGTTCTTTCTCTGGCCACTCCTGTTAATCAGCTTGGGACCAGTTCTTTTCGCTCTACCCCTAAAGCCAGCAACGCCTTTCAAATGTTGATGCTAATTGAGGTGGATCGCCTAGCCATGTTGGCTGGCGCTTTGGATGGTGCCTGGGTGGAGCGAGTCTTGGAAATCATGGCCGAGCGCCTTGGAAATTGGGTAGGGACTTCGGGGTGGAGCCGCCGTCTGCAAGATGGACGATTTTTGGCGATGGTTTCCCGAGAGGGCGATCGCGACAACTTAATGCCCCTAACGCGGGAGCTGCAGCAGCTGATGGCGCAGCCGATGGTGATCCAAAAGCAGTCTTACACTTTGACCGTAAGTATTGGTACTGTTCTGGGCACCGATATGCCTCCCTTGGATCCGGAGGATGTGGACGCGTCGGGGGCATGGCTGGAATCGGGGTGTTCGGAGCTGGCGCCGTGGCATGAGGTGTGGCTGCGCAATGCCCAATCGGCACTGCTTCACGCCCAGGGAGGCGATCGCGAAGGGTGCGTACTGTTTGACCCCAGCCTGCACCAGGAACTAATGGAGCAGTGGGAATTGGAAATGGCTTTGCGTCAGGCGATCGCCAACAACCAGCTTCAGGTGCACTACCAGCCCATTGTGTCGCCGACCAGTGGCGAAGTTAGGGGATTTGAAGCCCTATGTCGGTGGTACCACCCGAAGCGTGGCTGGATTTCTCCGGTGCAATTTATTCCCATTGCGGAGGAAATTGGGCTGATTATTGAGCTGGGGCGGTGGGTGTTAGAAATGGCCTGCAATGCCTTGAAAAGCTGGCAGCGACAGGGGTTGGTGGATAAAACGGCGAGGGTAAGCGTTAACGTAGCCCCTCAGCAGTTTGATAATTCTGACTTTGTTGCCACTGTTCGCGACGTTCTGGCTCGTACGGAACTGGATCCCCAATGCCTGTCGCTGGAGGTGATTGAGGGCGCTTTTGCCGAAGGTGATACAACTATTTTGCCTGCCCTGGAGGAATTAAGGCGTTTGGGGATTTCAATTTCCATTGATGATTTTGGAACGGGGTATTCTTCCCTAAGTCGCCTTACCCAACTCCCCATTGATACGTTGAAAATTGATCGCTCTTTTGTGGAGCAGATGGAAAAGCGCGGGGACGATTTAATTGTTATCTGGACGCTGCTTCAGCTAGCAGAAAATTTAGGATTGACGATTATTGCTGAAGGCGCCAGCACGCGAAATCACGTAGAGATGCTGAAGGAAATAGGCGATCCTTTAATCCAGGGATATTATTTTGCCCGCGCTCTGCCGCCAGAAATGGTTCCCGCCTGGTTCAGGGAAATTGCCTGAAACTTGCCTGGAATTTATCCCTGAATATTAAATAAAAGTCTTTGGAAAGAAATTCTTTAAGAAAAAAGATGGCTTTATAGAGGGGATAACCCCCTAAGCTTAGACTGATACTAAGGTCAAATAAGGCGCCTGTCGGCGTCGATTCAGCTTTGTTATTGACTGTTTTAATAAGGGGATTTTTTTCAATCACAGAAATAAATCGTAAAAGCGAAATTAAATTTCGATACGTCGATCTGAGCAAATTTAAGACTTATTTCCTGATTCCTGAAATAAGGCGCAGCCCTGGGTTGAATGTAAGACCTTATGAAATTTGGCGGGCGATCGCGGGAGGAATAAATGGCTAAGTATCAATATTGTTTAAATCAGCGCCGTTTAAAGCGCCGTTTAGATTACTGGCGTCGATCCCTAAAAAGGCGATCGCTCCCCATTGGTTTGGGGATTGTGGCTGGTTTATCCACGTTGGGATTGTCCAGCAGCGCCTTAATCCAGCGATCGCCTGCCCTTGCAGAAATTGGTGAGCCCGTTCAAGGGCAAGAGGCGATCGCTCCCGTTGATGCACTCAGGACCGATGCTAAGTCCGACATGGCATTTTCTGATCAATCTCCGATTGATCAGCCTGCCCAGAGCAAACATCACAACACAAGGGAGCATCCCACTTATGCCGCTTTTGACGAGAGCTGATAAAACGAGAACAGAA